>Ga0268299_1000403_pt1 | contig 140412 bp, 113 predicted proteins | sample NOBtaG_FD_193484 | JGI IMG/M metagenome (GOLD analysis project Ga0268299, IMG submission 193484) | Activated sludge microbial communities from bioreactor in Nijmegen, Gelderland, Netherland - NOB reactor | ecosystem: Engineered > Bioreactor > Aerobic > Activated sludge | place: Netherlands...
CTACAGGCCGGCGCCCCTGCCGGGGCTCGAACGAGGGCGGGCTGGATGGTTGCGCGGGGTGAATAATTGAGTTCTGGATGAGGAAGGACGGCGCGGAGAGAGAAGACATGGGAAGGGATTCCCATTTCGGTGGGTGCGAGAAGGGAATCTCGCACCAGCGGGGAGAAGACATGGGAAGGGATTCCCATTTTGGTGGGTGCGAGAAGGGAATCTCGCACCAGCGGGCTGTGCCCGACGTTGCTGCACCCGTGGCTACAGGCCGGCGCCCCTGCCGGGGCTCGAACGGCAATCTGCTTCGGGGGCGTCTTTCGATGTGGGGCGTTGTTTTTCATTGGGCGGCCCGAGCTTTTTCTCAATCGCAAGTAGTGTCACGCTGGTGACTCTTCGAGTGAATAATTAGCACGGGGGTACGCGGGGGCAAGGCGGGAAATGGGGGGTTTTCTTAGGAAATGTGCCATGTCATGTGGCGGGCGAGTGTTGGGGCGCGAAAAAAATCTTTGGGGATCGGATTTCTTATAACGGTATGAGTCCGACTGCGTATGATGAGTTGGGCGAGCTGGTCATTCCTTTTCGAAAGGGCCTTTTTATGAAACGACGTACCTGGGTAATGGCTGCGATCGTCGGAATGTATTCTTGTGGCGCGACCTTCGGGGAGGACTCGAACGCGCCGGTCCAACGCATCATCAAAATCAGCGGCACCGGGGAGGTGCGGGTCAAACCGGACCGAGCTACCGTGACATTCGGCGTCCGGGCCTTCGCCGAGGATCTTGCCGAGGCGAAAAAACAGCACGATGGCCGAATGTCACAATTGATCGCCGTGATCAAGGAATTGAAGATCGCGGACTCGGACTATCAGACCAGCTACGTGAGCGCGTCCCCTGTGTTTGAGAAAACCAAGTACGACGAGCGACGAGACAAGCTCGCCGGCTATGAATCGACCTCCGAGTTGTTCGTGATCGTCAAGGACCTGAAGATCCTCAGCGAGGTCGTGTCGAAGGCGGTTGCCGCGGGCGTCGGAAGCATTCAGAACGTGACATTGGGCAGCACCGAATTCTCCAAGCACAAGGAAGAATCCCTCCGGCAAGCGGTCGCGGCAGCCCGAAGGCACGCCGAAATCATGGCGGCAGAACTCGGACAGAAGGCGGGAAAAGCCATCGAGATAGATTTCCAGTCCGCCCGATCGGAAGACGACGGTCTTTTTGGGGGCGGCGGCTCTGGAGGCGGGAAATTCTTCGGAGACGACGATTCAAGGTCGGCGTACGAGGTGTTTGCGGCAGGGGAGATCGTGATATCCGCCACAGTGCATGTGGCCTTCGAACTGGAGTAACAGCGAGGGACGCTTTGCTACTCCGATTGATTGAGACGGTGAAGTGAATCGCACGGGCTGGAAGCCCATGCTACCCTGCGCGGCGGCGGCGCGTTGGTCTATAATCCCGCACGAGTCGGCGAAACTATCAAAACTCCATCGGAGGATTCAGACATGGCCAAGACCGTCGTCGTCCTCGGCGCATCCGCGGACCGCAGTAAATACAGCAACAAGGCCGTTCGGGCTTATCTGCGTCAGGGCTGGAAGGTCTTTCCGGTGAACCCCAAGGGCGGCGAGATCGAAGGGCTGGCCGCTTATACGTCGGTGGACCAGATCGGCGAAAGAATCGACCGGGTGACGATGTATCTCCCCCCTGCCGTCGGCGTGGCCACGCTGCCCGCCATCGCGGCGGCGAAGCCTGAGGAGTTCTTCGTGAACCCCGGCGCGGAGAGCGACGAGCTGGTGACGAAGGCCCGGGAGCTGGGGCTCGAGCCGATCCTGGCGTGCAGCATCATCGAGATCGGCGCGACGCCGGGGCAGTTTCCCGATTAGGCGGATTGTCGGCACTGGTAAAGTTTGGGTGGTACGGGCGTCTCGCCTGTGTCTTTTCAATCCAAACTTCACCAGTTCCGGATGATCTGATGAAGTGGCGAATCGGGCCGATTTGGGCTAGAACTATGAGAGCTAAGTAACGATTGACCAATGACTTCGCTCATGGGGTTCGTCACGATGGATGGCTCTCGGTTTCTCACAGGCATGCGGGTGACGGCGGTGGTTTTGATCGGGGCGAGCAGCCTGGCGCTGGGCGGGCCGGCGTTCGCGGCGCCGGTGATCAAAGCGGACTCGACCTCGAAGGACTTCGGCAAGACCTTCACCGGTTTGCAGCTTCGCCACAGCTTCCAACTTCGCAACGAGGGCGACGCCGACCTGGTCATCGGCCGGATCGACTTCGACGCGGGCTGCTACCAGGACGGCGAATATCCGCCGGTGATTTCGGCGGGCCAGTCGATCTCTCTTAAGCTCGCGGTGGATGCACGGAAGGTCGAAGGGCCATTCGTTCGCACGGCAACGATCCTCTCCAATGACCCGGAGATGCCGCGGCTGACGCTGCGCATGACCGGGAGCTGCAGTGCGCCGATCGAGCTCGAACCGGCGTTCGCGGGATTCGGAAAGATCATCGACGGCAAGGTCCGTGAGACGTCGGTTCGCATCCGCAATATGACGCCTGAGAAGTTCGAGGTGTCGCTGGCGACCGAGGAGGACGAGCTTTACACCTTCAAGCTCAGCGAAGTGAAGCCCGGCGTTGAATACAAACTTGATGTCAAGATCAAGGCGCCGCTGGTGCAGGGCCGGCTGGAGTCGATCGCCCTGCTTCTTACGACGCTGGCGGCGCAGCCGGAACTGCCGGTGCGGGTGTTCGCGTATGTGCCGCCGCGGCTGGAAGTCATTCCGACGTTTGTCATGTGGGACCCGGCCAAATTGAAATCGCCGACGGCGAGCTTCAGCAGCGTTTTGTTGTTCACGAACAACGGCGATCGGCCCGTGCAGGTGAAGGATGTCACGATTGACGACACGGACATCAAGCTGACGACCACGCCGATGATCGATGGCCGGTCTTATCGCATCATGATTCAGGCGCCGCCGAAGTATGTCCTGCCGGAGACGGGCAAGACGGTGACGATCACGACCGACGACAGTTTCTTCCCGACGATTCGGATTCCCGTGCGCCGCGCCCCGGTGGAAGGCCAGTTGCCGGCGGTGGACGAGAGCGGGAAGGAACTGACGATTGACAAGCTCGTGGGCCGCACGGTTCCGCGCTTCGAGCTGACGACGGTCGAAGGCGTCGGCATCAGCCACCGGGAAGTGAGAAGCGCCCTGACGCTGTTGAATTTCTTCGCACCCGGGGACCGGCACAATCACGAGCAGTTGAAGAAGCTCGAAGCGATCCGGCGGAGCTATGGCGATCGCGGCATTCGATTCGTGAATATCTGCGAGAAGAGCGAGTTCACCGACGTGACGCAGGATCGCCAGGTGGAGATCATGCAGGACGCGGAGATGAAGTCGGAATTGTGCTTCGATTTGGGGAATGAGGTGGGCCGGTCGTTCAAGCTGCTCATCTACCCGACGCTGGTGATCGTGAACAAGGCGGGGGTCATCGAGGCGTTCTTTGAGGGCAACGAAGAGGACTTCGTCGAGCGGGTCACGAAGAGCCTGGACATCCTGCTGACGGGTCGCTCGCTGGCGGACAGTCCGCAGGGCAAGACGCGGGAAGAGAAGGCCAAGTCGGAGTCGGTCGGCAAGACGGCGCCGGATTTTACGCTGGATTTGGGAAGCGGGCGGACGTTCAAGCGCGATGATGCGTCGGGGTATGGGGCGACGGTGCTGAACTTCGTGGCAGTCGATGAGTCGGCGGGCAAGGCGCAGATCCCGATCATTGAGGCGGCGGCGGAGGCGTATGCGGCCAAGGGTGTGAAGTTCATCCACGTGAATCAGACGGTGGGCGCGTCGCTTTCGAAGGCGGAGTGCGACAAGGCGATGAACGTGCTGAACGTCTCGGCTTCGTACGCACACGACCCGACGAACTCGATCGGGCAGTTGTTCAAGGTCGAGAGCTATCCGACGCTGGTGGTCATTCGGCGGGACCGTACGGTGTTCGGAGTTTTTCCGGCGGCGGCGGATCGGGTGGAGTCGATCATTCCGGCCCAGATTGAGGCGGCGATCAAGTCCGCGAGATTTGACAGCGATCGCTGAAACCTGACGGGTCGGCAGCACATCCAATTGTCGAAAGTCAGAGGGTGCGTCACATGGCCATTTTTGGATATGGCTTGTCCTGTTATCTCATTTTCTTCGGGACGTTTGTTTATCTGGCGGGGTTCGTGGAGGGCCTGCTCGTTCCGCGCGACATCAACGACGGTCCGGCGAGTCCGATGGGGATTGCCATCGTCACGAACCTCGGGCTCATCGGCCTGTTCGCCGTGCAGCACACGATCATGGCGCGCCCCGGCTTCAAGCGCCGGCTGACGACCGTTTTACCGATAGCGGCCGAGCGGAGCACGTTCGTTCTGGTCACGAGCCTGATCCTCATCCTGATGTTCCGGCAGTGGCGGGCGATGCCGGAGGTGGTCTGGGAAGTGGCGAATCCCAATGTGCGAACCGCGCTGCTGGCGATATCTCTGGCCGGCTGGGGGCTGGTCCTGTACTCGAGTTTTCTGATCGATCACTTTGACTTGTTCGGGCTGCGGCAGGTGTGGCTGCACTTTCGCGGCAAGCCTTACACGCATCCCACCTTTCGACAGCCGATGCTCTATCGGATGGTGCGTAATCCGCTGATGCTGGGGTTTCTGATTGCATTCTGGGCGGCGCCGACCATGACGCAGGGACGGCTGCTGTTCGCGACGGCGATGACCGGCTACATCCTGATGGGGATTCAGTTCGAGGAGCGCGACTTGTCCAGGATTCTTGGCGACGAGTATCAGAAGTATCGCGCTCGAACGCCTATGCTGATCCCGATGCCGCGGAAGCGCGGGGCGGGCGTGGCGCTGGACAAGTCGATCGCGCGGAAGTAACCCAACGACATGCCGCTGGACGAATTTCCGCGAGACGAGGAGCGCCGCATCTGGCTCGAGGGGGTGCGTCTGTTTAACGAGGGGCAGTATTTCGAGGCGCACGATACGTGGGAGGAAGTGTGGAACCGGGTGCGCGATCATCGGCGCGAGCGGTTCTACCGGGCGATCATTCAGGCGGCGGTGACGCTTGAGCTACTTCGGCGCGGCCGGGCGGTCGGGGTGCGGCAGGTTTATGTTTCGTCGGCGGAACTGTTCGAGGGATTGCCGGAGGTCTTCATGGGGGTGGACATCCCGGCGCTACTGTCGAAGCTTCGCCACGCGATCGAGCCGGTGATCGAGGACCTTGAGACGCGGAGCGTACAGGTCGATCCGTCTCGACTTTTTACGATCGAACCGATGTACGACGCGTTCAGCGACCCGCGCGGGGGGGAGTTTGATTAGGATGTCGTCCGGACTTGCGGCGGTCGACGGGCGCAGGGGTTCGCCGGCGGGCGAGGGTTCGGGCGTTCATCGGCCGATTGATCGACTCGCGGGCCGATTACATGGCGGCGGGCATGCCGAAGATGTCGCCGAGGCCGCCGCTGAAGAGCTGGATGATGAGATTGATGACGAACATGATGGCGTAGATCGGAAAGAATCCGCCAGCGCCACCTAAACCGCCGAGTCCTGGAAGCATAATGACCGTCTCCTTGCTGTAAATTCGTCGAGTGCGAGCGTTCTCGTTACGGCAAGAGTATCCGAGTGAGGGGGAGCGGCGTCAAGCGAGGTGGTGGCGGGGGCGGCCTTTTTCGATGAGGCCCCCCACGTTGGCATCACACGGGAGTCGGGCGGCGGGAAATCGGGCGGGCATCAGGAGTTAGGGAGAAAGTTCCCGGCCGGGGATTTTCTTGTTGCCACAATATGTGTTGTAACATATATTTTGAACATGAAGCCTGTTAAGACACGTCCGGCGAACCTGGCGGCGGAGATCGGCAAGCGGAGGCCGTTCGATCTGCCGGAGCAGGAGGCGTTCCTGAATGTGGCGCGGACGTACGACCATGTGCTGGCTGCGTTCGAGCGGCTGCTGAAGGGCCGGGACTTGTCAGCGCCGCAGTACAACGTGCTGCGGATCGTGCGGGGGCACGGGCGGGTGCAGACGCGGAAGATCGCGGAGCAGATGATCAGCCGGCAGCCGGACATCACCCGGCTGATTGACCGACTGGAGACGACGGGGCTGGTGAAGCGCGAGCGGTGCCGTGAGGACCGTCGGGTGGTGTGGGTTCAACTGACGCCGCAGGGTCAGCAGGTGCTGCGAGAGCTGGATAAGCCTGTCCTGGAGATGCACAAGGCCACGATGGGGCACATGGGGGCTCGGAAGCTGGCGATGCTGAGCAAGCTGCTGTTTGAGGCGCGGCACCCGATTTGATCTGATCGACGGGCTCGACATGAGGGCCGCCGACGATTCTGAAACGAACAACAGAGAGGATATCAAGATGGACACGTCGTACTCCGGAAAGAACGCACCGACCGCACAGGACATCGGACTCTTCCTGATTCGCGCGATCATTGCCGTGGTGTTTATGTATCACGGCGCGCAGAAGCTGTTCGGGCTCTTCGGGGGGCACGGGATCAGCGGGACGGCGGGATTCATGGGGCAGATGGGATTCCCATTGCCGACGGCGAGCGCGGTGGCGGCGGGGTCGGCGGAGTTCTTCGGCGGGCTGGCGCTGCTGACGGGCGTGGCGATGCGGTTGTTGGCAGTGCCGCTGGCGTTCACGATGTTCGTGGCGGCGTTTGCGGTACACGGGGACGCATTCAGCCTTCAGAACAGCGGCATGGAGTATGCGCTGACGCTTGCGGTGGTCGTGACGGGGCTTGCATTCACGGGGCCGGGCGCGTTGACCGTGACGCGGCTATTGGGGCGGTCAGCCGGCAAGGGATCACTGGTCTTGAATTAGTTTTGAAATTGCGATGAGACTTTGGACGTATGAGTTCGCAAATAAGTAAAACGGAGACAAACCAATGAGCACGCGAGAAAACGTACAGGCGGTGATTGACGGCATCCTGGCGGGGAAGATCCTCGAGACGTTTGACCGGTATTACGGCGACGACGTGGTGATGAGCGAGAACGGCACGAACGAGCGAGCCGGGAAGGCCGTCAACCGGACGTACGAAGAGCAGTTCGTGAACAACGTGACATTTCATGCGGCGAGCGTCGGCGACATTATCGTGGATGGGGACAAGGCGGCGGTCGAGTGGGTGCTCGACTTTACGCCGAAGGGCGGCAGTCGGATGGTGCAGCGGCAGGTTTCTATGCAGACGTGGCGCGACGGGAAGGTCGTGCGTGAAGTGTTCTATCATCCGTAATCGGAGGCGGGGTGATGGGTGCCAAACTGAAATGGATCGATCGCAGATGGACCTTTGACGGACCGGTCGAGGTGTTTCCCGATGTGCTTGAACGGCTGCGCGGGACGCCGGCGCGGATCGAGGACCTGGTCCGCGGCGCGGGCGGCGACGTTTTGACGCAGCGCGAGCGCGAGGGGACCTGGTCGATTCAGGAGAACATCGGTCATTTGCTGGACCTCGATGGGCTGCACAGCGGGCGGATTGACGATTTCCTCGCGGGGGCGGCAACGCTGCGGGCGGCGGACATGAGCAACCGGGCGACGAATCAGGCGGGGCACAACGGGCGCGCGATCGACAAGGTGCTCGGTGATTTTCGGCGGGAGCGCGGGGCGTTTGTGGCGCGGCTGGAAGGTCTGAGCGATTCTGATTTCGCACGATCGAGCGTGCATCCGCGACTGAAGGCGCCGATGCGGCTGGTGGACATGTGCCGGTTTACGGCGGATCACGACGATTATCATCTGGCGAGAATGCGCGAGCTGTTGCGGATGTTCGGGGGTTAGCGCGGATTTCCGGGGGTACTTGGTCATTCGGTACGCACGGGCCGGAGGCCCATGCTACCCTGTCGCGAGAGACGCACGGGCCGGAGGCCCATGCTACCCGGGCGGGTGAAGTTCCGGTTTTGCCAGCGCGGGTACTTGTAAAGTTGGGATTGAAAAGACACGGGCGAGACGCCCGTACCACCCACACTTTGCCAATGCCCCAGCGCGAGAGACGCACGGGCCGGAGGCCCATGCTACCCGAAGGGGGCGACACTACGGGCGGGCGGGACGCCCGCGCTCCCCGGAATCCAGCACTCCCCTGGATAATGAATCCAAATGAAATCGGCGGTCAGTAGGTGCGGCGACCTTCGATGGCGTCCTGAAGGACGGCGCGGGTGGCGTATTCGATTTGCGAACCGCTGGGGAGGCCGCGGGCGAGACGGGTGACGGGGACGCCGCAGTCGGCCAGCACACTTTTGATATGCAGGGCCGTGCCTTCGCCTTCCATGGTGGGATTCGTCGCGAGGATGACTTCCTTGATGCCGCCCTTTTTCACGCGGGCCAGCAGTGCGTCGATGGTGAGGTCGCCGGGCTCGATTCCGTCGAGCGGAGCGATATGGCCAAGGAGGACGTGGTAGACGCCGCGGATGAGGCCGGTGGACTCCAGGAGAACGACGTCGTTGGGCTGTTCGACGATGAAGATCTGCGATTGATCGCGGCGCGGGTCGGCGCAGATGGGACAGGGGTCGGCCTCGGTCAGGTTGTAGCACGAACGGCAGTGGCGGACGTTTTCCTTCACCTCGCGGATGGCGCCGGCGAGGGCCAGGGCGGCGTCCTTGTCGCTCTTGAGGATGTGGAATGCCAGTCGTTCGGCACTGCGCGGGCCGATGCCGGGGAGCTTTTCAAACTCCTGCATCAGTCGGGAGAGGGATGGCGGGATCGAGGCGGGCATTGTTCTACTTCCGGCCCATGCTCAGCAGGCATCGGCTTACTGACCCATCAAGCCTTCGAGGCCGGGCAGATTCATGCCGCCGGTCATTTTCTGCATTTCGGCGCGCATGCCGTCGGCGGCCTTTCGCTGCGCGGCGCAGACGGCGGACTTGATCAGGTCTTCGAGCATTTCGACGTCGCCGGACTTGACCGTCTCGGGGCTGATGGTCAGGGCGACCAGTTCCATCTTGCCGGTGACGGTCGCCTTCACGGCGCCGGCGCCGCTCTCGGCCTCGAAGCGGGCATTGGCGACGGCCTCCTGCATCTCCTTCATCTTGGACTGCATCTCTTTGGCCTGCTTCATCAGGCCCGCGATATTGCCTAACTGCCCGAACATTGGTTCACCTCAGTTTGATTCGTTGATGGGGCCGCTGCTTTCGCCGTCGGCTCTTTGTACGTGAACGATCTGGCCGCCGAAAATGTCCATGGCCGCCCGGACCATCGGCTCGGCGGTGGCGGCCTTCAAGTCTGCCTGGGTCATGCGGCGGCCGATGGGAGCAGACGCCTGGGCGGCATCGGCCATCGGGGTGCGCCGCGCCTTGGGGGCGGGCGGTGAGACCGGCGCACTGCGCGCGGGGGCCTGCGATGGCGAGGGAGGTCTCGCGTTGGTTTGCGGGGGGACGGGCGCGGGTCTTGTCCTGGGCGCTTCAGCAGCGGCGCCGGACGCCTGAGCGAGAAGCGACTCGATCGACGAGAAATTTGCCGCCTCGGCAAGGCGGACGACGGCGGCTTCGAGCAGTGCCCTACCGCTGCCGCTGGACTTGACGCTTCGGCGCAGCTCTTCGAGGACGGTGATCATGTAGACATAGGCGCCGGCATCGAACTGGCGGGCCTGTTCGGCGAGCCTGCCTCGGAGGCCGGCGGGGACATCGACCATGTCGGTCTCTTCGCCGCAGACGCGGAGGATCATCAAGTCGCGGACCTGACTGATGAGGAGATTGCACCAGATGTCGAGGGTGCGACCCTGGGAGAGGCTTTGATCAGCGACGGCGAGGGCACCGGCGGCGTCCTGGGCGGCGAGCTTGTCGATGAGGTCGGCGAAGAGCTCGTCGTGGGCGACGGGGAGCAATTCGTTGACGACGTCGATGGAGACTTTCATGCCACCCATGGAAACGACCTGATCCAGCAATGACAGGGCGTCGCGCATGCTGCCGTTGGCGAGGCGGGCGAGGCGCTTCAGGGCATCGGGCTCGGCATCGACGGCTTCTTCTTTGCAGATGAAGGCGAGCTGGGCGGCGATCTCGGCCGGGGAGATGCTCTTGAAGTCGAAGCGCTGGACACGGCTGAGGATGGTGGCGGGGACCTTCTGCGACTCGGTCGTGGCGAGGATGAACTTCACATGGGACGGCGGCTCTTCGAGGGTCTTGAGCAGGGCATTGAAGGCGCCGGTGCTGAGCATGTGGACTTCATCGATGATGTAGATCTTGAAGCGGCTGCGCGTCGGGCGAAAGATCGCGTTGTTGCGCAACTCGCGGATGTTGTCGACGCCGGTATTGCTGGCGGCGTCGATTTCGACCACGTCGACATCTTCGCCGCGGGCGATCATTTCGCAGGAGTCGCAGGCGCCGCAGGGGGTCATGGTCGGCTTGTCGGATTTGAGGCAGTTGAGGGCCTTGGCGAGGATGCGGGCCATCGAGGTCTTGCCGACGCCGCGCGTGCCGCAGAAGAGGTAGCCGTGGTGGACGCGATCCTGGGAGATGGCGTTTTTCAGGGTGGTGGTGATGGCGCCCTGCCCGACGACCTCGTCGAAGGTGCGGCTACGAAACTTCCTTGCCAGAACGGTGTAGGTCATGGTTACCCGCTGAAGATCGGCGACGGCCGAAACGTTTGTCGTCCGCGTCATGGAATGCTGCGGCCCAGCACCTCACGGCACATGGTCACCACAGATGGGCTGCTCTGTTTCCAGCCTGACCCGTTGTCTCCGGCAGCTCATTGCATGAGACCAGGCCACAGCATTTCAGGACGCGACACGAACCGGATGCGTCGCAGTTGGGGGATTATATGGCGGGTCCGGGGTTCGTCCAAATCAGCCGGAAAGCTGAGATTCACAGCTTAAAAGACGATCCGGCGGCGGGGAGAGGATGCGGTGTGCGGACATCGCGCGTCGGATCTATGCGGGACGACGGGGGCCGGTCAGGGGCAGGTGCCGTCGAGGAGGCACTGGACCATGGTACGGATGTCGGCGCCGTCGGCGACGCCATCGCCGTTGCAATCGGCCGGATAGAACTCGCAGGGGGCGATATCGGGCGACAGCAGGACGGCGGCGGCGAACGGCTCGACATCTTCGGGGCCGACGGCGGAATTGCAGTCCATGTCGCCACGGGCGCAGGTCGGGCCCCAGTGGCCGAGGAACTGCGACGCCTGACCTCCGGCGAGGGTGAAGAGACCGCCGGAGACCAGTTCACCGCGAAAGGCGCCGACGGCGCGGCCGGTGTTGTTGAGTCCCTCGGCGAGCGGCTGCCAACCGTTGATGTCGGTCCAACGGGCGATCTTCTGACAGGGGACACCACCGGCGAGGGTGAAGTTGCCCGCGGCGATGAGGGCGTTGTCGTAGACGGCGAGGGCGTAGACGGGGCCGTTGGCGCCGAGAGACAAGGGACTCCAGGTGTCGCGGTTCCATTTTGCGATGTTGTTGGCGGGTACGCCGCCCGCGGTGGTGAAGGCGCCGGCGACGATGAGATCGCCGCTTAGGTTCGCGAGGGCCAGGGCCTGCGGAATCGCTCCTCCGGAGACGCCGGCGCCCAGCGCGGTCCAGTCGGCGCCGTCCCAGGCGGCGATGTTTGTCACGGGTACTGCGCCCGCGGTCGAGAAACTACCGGCCGCGATGAGCCGGCCGCCGTGCGATCGAAGGGCAAAGACGATGGGGACGCCGGGGCCTGCTACCCCCCCGCCGACGGGCTGCCACGCCGAGCCGTCCCATCGTGCCACGCGGCTTGCACTATTTTGGCCGGCGATGGTGAAGACGCCGCCTGCGTGGAGCTCCGCGTCGTGGACCGCGACCGAATAGACCCACTCGTTCATACCGAGGCCCAGCGGCTGCCATGTGGCGCCATCCCAGCGGGCGACACGATTGCAGGGATTGCCATCGGCGGAGGTGAAGGGGCCGGCGGCGATGAGGTCGCCGTTGTGGACGCAGAGGGAGCGCACGTCGCTGTTCATGCCGGCGCCGAGGGGCTGCCACGTCGCGCCGTCCCAGGCGGCGATGCGGTTGGCGCCGGCGCCGCTCGCGTGGGTGAAGCTGCCTCCGACGACGAGCAACTCGGCGAGTGGACCGGCTGCGTCGGGGTCCCAGGTTGTCATGGCATAGACGGGCCCATCGAGGCCGGCGGCCATGGAGCCGGGTCGCCAGTCGAAGGGGCAATCGGCAAGGGCGCGACCGTGGCCGACGATGACGCAGACGAGTGAAATGACTGTGGCGAGAATCGAGTGCTGAACTGAACGACGCATGGCCGTGCCCTCCTGCCGCCCTGCCGACTCGAAGACGATCATACCCGATTTTTCAATTTCAATCACCGTCGGCAGGCGCTTGAGGGAGGGGTGGATTGAGGATGTGCCTTTGACCAATGCAATTTTCGCTCCGACAATAGGGCCCTGAAAGGATGATCCCCATGGCCAAGAGCATTTCCCTTCCCGTCTGCGACCACAAACCGCGTCGGTACACCGGCCCCTCCAAGGCCGAGGTGCTGGCACTGCGGCAGCAGTATCTGACGCCGGCGCTGATTACTTATTACAAAGAGCCGTTCATGGCCGTGGAAGGCCATATGCAGTACCTGTGGGACGAGAAGGGTACGCGGTATCTCGACGCGTTCGCCGGGATCGTGACGGTCTCGGTGGGCCATTGTCATCCGACGGTGGTGGAGCGCGTGCGGGAGCAGGTCGGGGTCCTTCAGCATACGACGACGATCTACATTCATCCGACGGTCGGGCAATACGCGAAGCGGCTGGCGGAGAAGATGCCGGGCGACTTGAAGGTGACGTACTTCACGAACAGCGGCAGCGAGACGAACGACCTGGCGATTCTGACGGCGCGGATGTACACGGGGATGTTTGACGTGATTGCGCTGCGCAACGCGTATCACGGCGGGTCGCAGTCGACGATGGGGCTGACGGCGCACAGCACGTGGAAATACACGACGCCGCACAGCTTCGGCGTACATCATGGGATGCCGGGGTATTGCTATCGGTGCCCATTGGGGCTGACGTATCCGAGCTGCGAGGTGAAGTGCGCGAAGGATATCGGCGAGCTGATCAAGTTCACGACGCCGGGGAAGGTGGCGGCGTTTATCGCGGAGCCGATCATGGGCGTGGGCGGCGCGGTGACACCGCCGAAGGAGTACTTCCCGATTGTGTACGAGGAGGTGCGCAAGGCGGGCGGGGTGTGCATCGCCGACGAAGTGCAGACGGGCTTCGGGCGGACCGGGCATCACTACTGGGGATTTCAGAATTGGGGCGTGCAGCCGGACATGGTCTGCATGGCGAAGGGAATTGGAAATGGGACGGCGCTGGGCGCTGTGACGACGACGCCGGAGATCGCCAAGGCGATGGTGGGCAAGCTGCACTTCAACACGTTCGGCGGCAATCCGGTGCAGGCGACGTATGGGCTGGCGACGCTGGACGTGATCGAGGAGGACGGGATTCAGGCGAACTCGCTGAAGGTCGGCACGCGATTGAAGGACGGGCTCTCCGCACTGATGGACAAGCACAAATTGATCGGCGAAGTGCGCGGGCTGGGGCTGATGCTGGGGGTGGAACTTGTGAAGGACCGCCAATCGAAGGAGCCGGCCAGTGCCGAGGCGGCGCAGATTCTTGAAGAGGCGCGGACGCGCGGGCTGCTTTTGGGCAAGGGCGGCCTGTATGGCAACACGCTGCGGATTAAGCCGCCGATGTGCATCAGCGAGGCGGATGCGGACTTCATGGTGGCGGTGATTGATGAGGCGCTGGGGGCGGTGGGCAGGTAGGGAGAGGCTTTGTTTGGGATTGTCTTGGCCTCATGTGCTAAAATAAAGGCGCACTGGAAATGGTCGAAATCCTGGTTCGGATCAAGCGACTCGTGCTCCAGGGTCGGTATGCGTTTAGCCAGAAGGCTCGCGAGGAGATGGAACTCGACGAACTGACCGAACTGGATGCGGTCGAGTCCATTACAAACGCTGTGGCGATCTACAAACGCTTGCGATCGACAAGTGTTCGCCGCCGAACCGGCCGCGAGTACCTTTACGTCATACAAAGTACGAATCTCGAAGGTGTCATGATCTACACAAAAGGAAAGCTGGTCCAAGAATCAGGCGTTGAGACTTACTATTTCCTCGTTTCTTCGAAGCGAGCCATCTGATGAAGACCAAGACGGCAATTGTCATTAAGCGCTGTCCTACCTGCGGCAGTCCAAGGATACGCAAGACAACACGAGATGTGGTTTCCGAATTTCATGGAGAAAAGTATAAAGTACCTCGTCTCGAGTTCTACGAATGCCCGGCGTGTGGTGAGAGGGTTTATGGGCCAGAGGCGATGCGAAAAATCGAGGGTGCGTCGCCAGCATTCAAGCGATCCAGATCACGTCGTCGCACCGGTTGATTTCTCTAGATGATTCAAGGCGAAATCGCCAACGTTTGCCGAGGGTCGGAGAGACGTCATGTTGGGAAAGGGTCGGTTGGCGGTGATGACCATCTTCGCGGTGTTGGTCTTTGCGCATGCCGCTTGGGCCGAGCCGACGGAGATTCCTGACCGCCCGCCGCCGCTGACGTTTGATAAGCATGTCGATTATGTCGCGTGGTACAACGAGTTCGTGCGCCGCGGGCGGGATGAGGGGGACAATGCTTATCCGCTTTATTTGAAGCTTTGCCCGGATAAGGACGGCAAGGGCGGATTCCCGAAGCCGGAGGGGAAGGCGGCGGAGCAGTTTGAGAAGGCGGTCGGGCGGGTTTGGACGAAGGAGGAATTTCCGGAGCTGGCGGAGTATCTTGCCAAGTGCGAGCAATCATTTGAGCTTTTTGAAGCATGCACAGAGAGACGTGGGTATTGGGAACCCGCCAAGCCGGAGGACATAATCCTGTTGCAGGATGGATGCGTGGCAAACAAGGCAGGGAGGCCTGTCATTCTTGCGCTGAGTCGATGGACGCGATTCGATCGTCAACAGTCAAGAGCCGTTTCTGTTCGAGTCCTCCGCGTCATGCTGAAGTTCGCGAATCAGTTAGAGGAATCGCCGAATGTTATTGATTTCCTCGTCGGAATAGCAACCCAGTCGCTCGCATACGATTACATCCTAGTTTCGATCGCGGATGGAATTCTTGAATCGCGTGATTACGAGAAGGCAATCAGGTTATGCCAAACAATTGAGAATCGTCGGAAGAACTGGAGCCGTGTCATGATCGCTGAGTGGGCTTCTTGTCTGAATGCCTATCAGTATATGTTCGAAAAGGTAGGAAAAGACCCCGATGAGCGCGCAGAGTTCATGAGGCTACTTCGGGAACGCGGATCGAATGAATCGTTTGAGGAGAGACTTGCCAATGGGAGGCTGTTATCGGAGTCAATCGATCAATATTATTTACAATTGGTGAGGATTGTCGGGAATCGGACGCCGACACCAGACCGGCTTCGGGAATTACGTACTTTCGAGGGAGTCTTATTCAAGAATGGCCTGGCTTCTGAGCCAGCCTACCAATTTGTCAGATCGCTTACACGAACTTACGAACTGGCCCTTAGAACGCGCGTTTACCGACGCGGCACAATGTTGGCATTGGTCCTACACACCCATTACGCCAAGCACGGCAAGTGGCCCAAGTCGCTCAAGGCCATCGATAAGAAGCTCGGCCTCAAGGGCATCAGGAAGATCGTCATCGACCCCTACTCCGACAAGCCATTCATCTACAAGTTGAAGGACGGAAAACCGCTGCTTTATTCTGTCGGCGTGGACGGCAAGGATGACGGCGGCGTGCACCATGCGAAGTTCGGCGACGGCGCGACGGGGTCGGCTGATTTTGTTTTCTGGCCCTATCAGAAGCCGGAAACGAAGTAGAATGCGCTCGGGTAAGGGCGATGCCGCATGGGTGACAACGGGCCGACGACTTCGTTTCTTCAAGAGGACGGCACGCCGGATTGGGATGCCATTTCGTTTGACGCCTGCTGCTCGCGGTGCGGGTACAACCTGCGGACGCTTTCACGGCCGCTTTGTCCGGAGTGCGGGCTATCGTTTGAGTGGCTTGAGGTGCTGGACCGCGCTGCCTCCGCCGGCGACTACTCATTCGAGAATAACTGGCGAACTCGTCCGATCGTTTCATGGGCCCTTACCGTTTGCCGGACCTTTCGGCCCCGCAAGTTTTGGGCGGCCGCGTCGATTCATGATCGCGTCGTGCCCACTGCGCTTTGGCTCATGATGGTCGCAGCCCTCTTATTGTTCCCAGTGACCGTACACGGCGGTGCGTTTTGTTTGAGTATGTTTCTCGATGGGGCGGCATATTTGCTTCGGACATGGGGTGTTGCACTTGGATCGCAATCCGGCGCGCCGCTGGTCACGCATATTGACTCATTGTCAGGGATGCTTCATTTCGTGGCTGAATTGCCCATCAACGAAGGTTGGACCTTCAATTGTTCCATCCTGGGAGGACCGGCTGTTTTTCTACTGGCCGGCCTCGGCTTGATCATTAGTCTTCAGCAGACTCTTGGGCGTTGCCGAGTTCGAACGGCTCAAGTCCTTCGAGTGGTGGCACACGCTGCGGCCCCGGTGTGTGTCCTGCTGGCGATGATTTACCTCGTCGTCGCATGTGCCGTATTTCTGGCGGGTGACAATGACGCGGTCGTAGGTCCATTTGTATTTGTTGCGTACGCCAGCATTGTTATTGTTCCGGGCCACTACCTGTCCGCCGGTCTAAAGCATTACCTGCACCTTCCACGACCTCGCATCGTTGGATACGTTGCCGCCGTTGTGTCAACGCTGACCCTGTTCGCCTTTGGCACGCTCATGCTTGTTAAATTCGGCGGTCCGTAGAGGGCTGTGCATTCCCGATTCCATCGCGAATTGGCCTGCGTGAGTCGCTGCCGCGTGTTTGGCGAATTCCTGAAGCGCCACTCCCATGCGCACGGGCCGGAGGCCCATGCTACCCAGGCGTTTGAATGTGACGCAGCGCTAGTTCGCGGCCTGAGTTGTTGTCACTTGATTGGCGAATTCCTGGAGCGACTCGCCCAGGAGGGGGACGGCGACGAGCGAGATGGCGTCGAATAGGCCGTGGGCGAGGATGGCGGGCCAGATGGTGCGGAAGCGGGCGGCGAGGGTGGCCAGCACGAGGCCGACGGTAGTGGTCTGGACCACGCCGATCATCCCCTGATAGCCGTGCAGGAGGCCGAAGACGATGCTGCTGGCGATGACGGCGGCGACGGTCGAGCCGAAGAGGGCGCGGAGGCGGCCGAGGATGAATCCGCGAAAGAGAATTTCCTCGTGCAGGCCGACGAAGAGGGAAAAGAGCACTGCGATGACGGGCGGGATGTGCGGCACTTCGTCAAAGAAGGCGGCGCGCTCCTGGACGAGGCCGTCGATCGACGTTCCCGAAAGCACGAGGAACAAGGAGACCGTGACCAGGACCGAGACGTAACAGATCGGAATCGTCGCGGCGGCGAGGCCGATGGTCTTTGCGAAGGAAGTCTTGCCGAGGCCGAGGCAGGAGGCTTTCTGGCGGCGCCCTATCAGCATGACCGCGACGATGGCCAGGGTCACGGCGCCGATCAGCACGTTCATCCAGAACATCCCCAGGACCGGCGCGTGCTCCGCCATCCACTCCGAGAAGTTGAGGAGATGGAGCGTCTCGATGGTGGAGATGAGCAAGGCGACGACGACGAAGAGATCCACCGCCGCCGATCCGCGGCTCATGGCGATGCGCGGGTAGCGCGTGTCGTCGACGGCGCGGGCGAGGGGGGCGTATGTCAGCGCGGATGGCTCGAGCACCGAGGAGCCCGACATCGGATGGTCCGACGCCGGATCACCATCTCTTTCGTTGTCGTCGGATGGCGGTGGCCCGGGTGAATCGCTCATCGGCGGGATTCTATCGCAGCAGGCTGATTGCCGCGCCGGGCGCCGTCGTCGGCCGGAACGGCTATTTCTTGATGGTCTGGGTTCCGCGCGATTCGGAGACGGTCCGGCCTTCGGGATTTGGGTCGATGCCCGGGGCCTGGCCTTCCCACTCGCCGGTAGCGGCATCGCGCCATTCCTTGCCGTTGACCTTACCGCTTTCGTCGAAGCGGATGACGATGGAGCGATGGTTTTCCTCGTCTTCGTATTCCCAGCGGTCGGAAGCGGTGGCGGTGTAGTTGTCGCCGAGGGTGAGCTTGACCTCGTCGCGCGTGGACGCGCCTTCGACGATCATTTCATAGTTTTGCCGGGTGAGCTTGTTTTCCGCGCAGCCGACGATCATGCAGACCAGTCCCAGACCGAATGCCCGCAAAATGTGTCGCTTCGTCATGATGGCCATCCTTTCCTATTCAACGGAACTCGTGAGCGCCTTGAGAATTTCCTCGCGCGTTACGCGGAATTCGAACTCGTACTCGTCAAAGAGTCGCTCGCTGCCGGGCGACTGGAAGCTTGCGACGAGGACGTAGCGGTTGCCGGGTGGAAGGGGCTTACCCTCCCAACTCAGTTGAAATTCGTAGGTGGAGGTGACGCGCTCCCAGAACTGCTTCTGGTCGCTGGTGTCGAGGACCTGCTGGGTCCAGTTGGCGAGCATCTCGCCCTTGTGAGTGCCGATGGCCTTTCGATAGGCGTAGAGCTCGAACATGAAGGTGCCGTATGCCTTAACGGGGTCGCCGGCCTCATCGAGCGGACGGAGGGAGACGCCTACGCCGTCGGGAATCACGTCGTCATCGAAACTCTTGGGCTTGGTGAAGGGGAGGATCTTGATGCTGCGCGGGCTGTAGAAGGAGACGAGCTGCTCGACGGAGGGGCCGTCGGAAGTTATCCCGATGTCACCGCGCCGACAGCCGCCGAGGCATGCGAGAACGGCAGCGAGGGTCAGGCAGGAGAGGATCGGGAGGATTCGCGGCAAGGACATGGCAGATCCTTTGCATCGGCTAAGGGCGATTTTCGTTCGCACCTGGTCATGCGATTCGCACGGGCCGGAGGCCCATGCTACCCCGCTTCGCGAAACCGCAATGCCGGGGTGAAGACCGCCATCATGGCGACATCCAGCCGCCGAGCCGGATTGTATCGGTCTGCATACGACCGTCAACGACGGGGTGTGAGCCGCGTGGGCGAACCGAATGGGAGGTCATCGAGCATGCAGAAGGCGGGGTCTCATTGAGCCGCCAGGAAACCAAACGGGGCGGGTTAGTAGAGACCGTAGGCAAGCGAGAGGATGGTGATGCTGATCAGTGCGCAGATTAAGTTCAGCGGGAGGCCGACTCGGACAAAGTCGGTGAATTTGTAGCCGCCGGGGCCGAAGATCATGAGGTTTGTCTGGTAGCCGATGGGTGTGGCGAAGGCGGCGGAGGCGGCGACGGCGACGGCGATGGCGAAAGGCCGGGCATCGACGCCGGGCATCTGGTGAACGGTGGCCATGGCGATGGGGAACATGAGGGCGGCGGCGGCGTTGTTGGTGAGAAACTCGGTGAGCAGGTTCGCCGAGAAATAGACGACGGCGAGCGCGGCGATCGGTCCCATTGCCTTGGCAGCGGGCATGAAGGCGCCGGCAATGAAGGCGGCGGCGCCGGTTTTCTCCATCGCTTCGGAGATGCCGAATGAGGCGGCGATGACGAAGAGGACGTCCCACTGAATGTTCCTGCGCGCGGTGGCGGATGCGACGCAGCGGGAGATGACCATGAGGCCCGCGGCACTGAGGGCGAAGAAGACGCGGCCGCGATCCAATTGATCTCGCATAGCCGGCGCGGCGCCGCACCACTCGAGGATATCGGGAATGGCCATGAGGATGACCATCACCGCCAGGATGACGATTGAAATGGTGGCCTTTTCGTGACGGACGGGTTCGGAGCCGCCGACTTCGCTGATGAGGTAGAAGTCGGGATTGTTGCGATGGGCGCGGAGGAATCCGGTGGCGGTGTGCAGGAGCAGCGTGTCGCCGGGGCGGAGGACGATGTTGCCGATCTTTCCGGCCAAGCGCTCGCCGTTGCGATGGACGGCGACGACGGCCGCGTCGTAAACAGTGCGGAAATTGGCGGCGCGGACGCTTCGCCCGACGAGCGGGCTGCTGGCGCTGATGACGGCTTCGCAGAGGTGGCGGCCCTGATCTCTGATGCGGTCAGCGGGAATCTCTTCCGTGGCGGGCTTGAGGCCTTTGATCTTTTGCAAGTCCACGATGGTGCTGACGACGCCGACGAAGACGAGTCGGTCGGCGCTTTCGAGACATTCATCCGGGCCGACTGGGGAGATGACCTGATCGGCGCGCTCGATCTCGGCGAGAAACAGTCCGGGCAGTTGGCGCAGACCGGCGGCCTGGACGGACTGGCCGATGAGGGGGCAGTCGGCTTCGACGAGCATTTCGACCATGTATTCACGCTTGGAGGCGCCGAGGCTTTCGAGGAACTCCTGGCGATGGGGCAACAGGCGCGGGGCGACGAGGACGAGATAGGCGAGGACGACGATGGTCAGCGGCAGGCCGACGATGCCGATCTCCAGAAAGCCCATGCCTTTGTGGCCGAGCTGATCTGATTCCAGCATGAGGCCGTGGACGACGAGGTTGGTGCTGGTGCCGATGAGGGTCATGATGCCGCCTGCGACGGTGACGTGCGAGAGCGGCATGAGGAAACGTGATGCGGAGAGGCGATGCTTGCGGCACCAATCCAGCACGACGGGCATGGACATCGCAACGATGGTTGTGTTGTTCAGAAGGGCCGACATCGCACCGATCGGGGCGAGGAGGCGGAGCATGGTGCGGCGCTCGCCGGTCGGCCGGCCGAGTAGGCGGCGGGCGATGCCGTCGAGGGCGCCGCTGTCGCGAAGGCCTGCCGCAACGACGAAGAGCGCGGCCACGGTGAGCATGGCGGGATTGGAGAAACCTTTGAGGGCCTCGGTCGGCGTGACGATGCCCATGAGGCCGAGGAGAGTGAGGCCGCCGAGGAAGACAACGTCGGCGAGATGGGCAAAGCGCACCAGTCCCAGGATCATGACTGCGAGGAGCGAGAGTGTGAACCAGCCCTGCCAACCCATATCGTCGATCACTCCGAGCTATATCCAACGAGACACGGATATCAGTTGTGCGCGATTAGAGCTTCGGATTCAAGCGCGGTCCAGCGGCGGCGAGCAATTATCGGTCACGTACACGAGCTGCGGACTTACGAGCCGACCAAAATCAAGCCGGGGCTTATTTTCTCGACCGCCCAGACGACGATCGGCGGGAGGATGATGCCTGGCACGAGGTCGGCCACGGGGATTTTCTTAATTTCAAGAATCATGAGCGATGTCGCGAGCAGGACGATGCCGCCGACGGCGTTCATCAGGGACAGTGACAAGTCGGGAATGACGCCGGCGGCGAAGTAGGCCGCGAGGCTCAGTCCTCCCTGCAAGACGAGGACGGTGACGCAACTGAACAGCACGCCGACCCCGAGCGAGGCGGCGAGGGCGATGGAGCAGAAGCCGTCGAGGAATGACTTGATGTAGAGCAGACTGGGATTGGCACTGGCGCCGTTGCTCAGGCAGCCGAGGACGGTGAGCGGGCCGATGCAGAAGATGACGCTGGCGGAGAGATAGCCCTCGGCGAAGCGGGCGGCGCTGCCGAGCTCGCCCTGGGGGCCGCCGTACCTGGTGTGGAACCAGCGACCGAGGCCCTCGATGCGATCGTGGAGGCGGAGGTAACTGCCGATGATCGCGCCGATGATGAGCGAGCCGATCATGACCATGGCCAGTCGCGCGCCGTAGGTGGGGATTTTGTCGCTGTGCATTCGGGTCGCGTCCATCATGCCGAGGACGGCGGCGTCGATGCCGATGGTGATGGTGACGAGGCCCAGGCAATTGAGGATGATCCGTCGGAACCGATCGGGGATGTTGGCGGAGAGGACGAGGCCGATGGTCGAACCGATGATCACGGTGACGACGTTGACGATTGTCCCGTTGAAGAGTGACCAGATTGTGTTCATGCGTACTCCGCGCGGGGACGGGCTTCGGCATTTGGCGGGGACGAGGCTCGACGGCCACTTTGTCCCTTATGGTTGATATCGTCGGATTGGGCGGCGAATCACCCCTTGCGTTGCCACCAGCGTTTTCGTTTCGGGGGCGGGTCGTCCTCGCGCCGGAGTACGGGGAGCTTGGCGCGGCGATCGGCCCATTGGGAACGGGCGAACTGGTTCGGGTGGTCGAGGAAACGCTGGCGGGTCTCGGAATTGAAGAATGCCTCCGGGCCGGGCAGCTCTTCGCCGGGGCCGAAGAACTTGAGGGCCTCGTCGAGGCACATGCCGGCCTCGTGGAGCAGATCGCGCTTGGATTCGCGGTCCGCGTCCTGATCGGCGGAGGCCAGGACGGTCTGGAAAAGGGTGAGCCAGCCGAGCAGGTCGATGGCGCGGGAGGGCTCGCTGGTGGCATTGACGACGCTGGAGGCGGCGTCTTCGCGGGTCGGCGCGGGCGTTATCAGAAAGTGGAAGACGGCGTCGGTTTCACACCTGGGGCAGCGGCCGGAGAGGCGCCAGGGGGCGTCGGGTCGATCGGTCCTGGTGAGGCCGTTCACCGGCTTGAGCGGGCCGGTGCCGCAGCGATGGCACCTTTTGGCCATCAGGTAGAAGAATGCCTCGGCCACGCTGTGAGCCGCGACGATGGGGTCGCCGGAGGTCATGGGTCTCTTCGTTTCCAGGCATCGCCGGGCGTATCGAGGATGCGGGTGCGCTTAACGTGAGGTGAGTGCCGGGCGTCCTTGAGCCCGATGGGCGGCACGGTTATTTCTCGTCGCCATCGTCGGAGGCTTCTTCGTCGTCGGCCGTGTCGTCGGCGTCATCTTCGACGGCGTCCTCGTCTTCAGAGTCGGCGTCGTCTTCGGCGGCGCTGTCGTCAGAGGTGTCGCTGTCGTCGGGCTCGTCTTCGGCGGCATCATCATCGGATGATTCTTCGGCATCGTCGTCGGCGGACTCGTCGGAAGCGTCGTCGTCAGCGGCTGCGTCGTCGTCGGAGGAATCGCTGTCATCGTCCTCGGCCGCGGGTTCGTCCGCATCCTCGTCGGATGGTTTCTCGTCGGCGGCTGCCGGCTCGTCCGGCTCTTCGGCGGGCTCCCTCGGCTGATCATCCGCGGTCGGAGGACTTGCCGAATCGGGGCCTCCGGAGAGGAACTTGCCGCCGAGCTTTTTCCAGAATCCGCCGCCGGAGGATGCGCCGGACGAAGCGCCTGTGGCGGCGGGCTTGGCCGCGGGGGCAGACCTTTTCGTGGCGGCTGTCGTCAACTCCTCGATCGACTTCCGCTTGATCGTCGGCGCGGCCTTGCGCTCGTGTCGAAAAGAGGACAACGGCTCATACGAGGGAACTTCGCGGGCCACGGCCAGTTTCACGGTTGCCTGATCGGCGACGTATTCGGGATTCACCGGCGCGCCGGCGGGCATGAGGTCACTGGCCGCGCGGGTGGCCTGTGACGGCGTCTCGGACTCGGTGCATCCGGCGAAGATCAGCGCTGCGACGCATAAGCTCAATAAAACGGGAGTGCGGGCCATTTTTTTTTCACCGTCGGCTGGTATTGGTTCCGTTAGGCGTGAGAAGCGGCGCCTCGGAGGGCCGCTTCGTACCCTTAAGAGTTTAAGCCTTTGCGACACGGTAATCAATTCTTGCCTGCGTCTTATCGGGCCCTTGCGGCGGGCAAAACGGGGAAAAGTCAAGACGGCGTAACGCAGAAACACCCATACGGCAGAACGGCTACGGTCCTCATCCCTTCGCAGCCAAAGGACATTTCTTACTTACTTCTTGGAGAAGAGTCCCTTACCATGTTCGGCATTCTGTGAGCCTTGCAGAAAGCGCCCAGACCTCATGGTACGGGCTGAGAACATTTTCACACGCAAACCGACGCCGCAACAGCGATTACGATTCAACGCCGCAGAAACGAAACTGACTCAGTGGAAGCGGCACTAGGTCGACCTCCTCGGTGTTTCTCCCAGCTTCTCCAAACAATCCTTCTTACTAGACTTGAGCCGACTTATGCTCAGTTCGCCCTCTGAATTGCTCGCGGCAGAAGTGGCATCATGCCTTCGCGGTCTTGGTGCTCCTTCCGCCTTTGCCATGCCGCGCAGGGCTTCGGACTCGCCTAGCATGTGACTCTGGCGAAGTTAGTTCGGCGACCACGCCCATGAGTTTATCCTGATTGGGTTCGTCGATCGCAAACCATTCGGGAAGATTGGGAAGATCAGTCAGCGTGCGGACGCTGTTTGCAGATTTTGCGAACCAGCAGGATATCCGTGCCAGCCGTTCTGTGTATTGTCTGCGCACCGTTTTGTCATGACTCCACGCACAATTGTGTGCCAGCACAGTTGCCTTCCACATGATTGCGCAGGAGTGGATTGACAAGAGCTCGTCTTCGAGTATTTTCCGCCGCCTACCGATGGACAAGCGGTTGAGGAACAAGAAAGGCAAGAATAGCCCTACGATAGTAATTGCAATCCAACCAGGCCCGTCTATTTGCCCCTTCCATAAACCCATTTCTGGATTGCCTCGCACTTCAATGAGTGGGATACCTAAGGGTGGCAAAAGGCTGAACAACGCCAAAGCTTCCAGAATCGAGAACATGCGCGCAAGGTAGCTTCCAGCATGATATTTTCCACCGGCGCGGTCGCTCTGCCGCCACCAACACCCTTTCGCATCGCGCTCACAAATCGGTCGGTAATATCGCGGCCAAAAGTCGGCCACGAAGGGGAGCTTCGTAAACCAGTTGCGAGGAGTGCTATAGATGGATTCAAATACACTTGCCTGAACAATCCTCCAAGCCCTGAATGCCTCTTCCCAGCCGATGGCGATCGATAGTCGCTCATACTCAGCGTCATCCATCCGCTCCAAATGCAGCTGATACCCGTACAGTCGATTTGCTGTTGTGAACTTGTGAATCCCAATCCTTTGGACGGCCATGATCACAATGGCGACGCCGAATGATGCAAAAGCAACATATTGCGAAATGTTTAGTGCAGCTAAGATCGCCGCTATCGCCAATGCGGCAAATCCCATCGTCTGAACTGATAAACTGCGGAAGCAGGATCGGGAGTCCTTCGCTTCCTGCCGCATCTGAGTAATTAACGTAGAAACATTGCGATGACGGAGCATCTGCCGACCCTCCGAACTAATATTCTCAGAATAGCTAATCGGCCCAATAAATAAAAGCACTAGGGAGCCACTTTTTTGCTGGATATTCTGGAGACATATTTCGGTAGCGTAAAACTTAAGCCGCCGCCCGTTTAGGACCACTTGTTACACCCTCGCTGGCGCTTCGGGCTGGTAGGGTCGGCCCGGCCGTTTTGTTTCATGCCGGTGCCGGGATTGTGACATTCCCCGGCTTACGCGTAAATCCGCCGATATGGACAATGCTTCGCCGGGCCATGCGGGCCGAGTGCCGCTCGGAGCGCAAAAAAACAGGCAGCCATATAGGCTGCCCAACCGGCATAAAGCCGGGGAGTCGTACCAGCAGACCATAGGATTCATCGGTCGGCGGTCAAGGTTGGTTCCGTTTAATTCTGTGGGTGTGGCGGCAGAGCAGGCTCAACAGGGTCGATGCCCATGCAAACTGACTCAAGGCCCTGCGGGCCGAAATGGCATTGAGGCCGCCGGTTCCCATCGCGCGCCCCTGCCGGGCGGATCATGTCGCGGATCAGGTCCGAGCGAATCGCCTTCGGCCCATCGCCGATCGCCTGGGGCCTTTGCTTTAGCGCCTACAGCCTGGAGCCTGCAAGCCTGCGCTCTACCACCTGCCCCCCTGCCGCGCGAGCGCGGAGCAAGGATCGACAAGTGGAGGCCAGGCCAACCATGACCGCCAAGCGACTTGTCAATCCCTGCGCGAGATGCGATGCGAAACGTCCTCATTTTGGCGTTTTGATTTTTTGGCGTTTTGCCATTTCGACGCTTCGACGTTTCGCCGCGCCCGCTCGTTCCAAGCGGACCTTGCGTTTGTCACGCCGTTTTCACCCAAAAACCACCCACAAATTCGCATCGCCCCAACATGTGCCCGCCACGAGTGTTGGCACGGTTTTCCAAGGCGCTGTGTCACCTTATGTCACCTTCGAATCTTCACGATTTGCGAGCAGGCGGGGCGGCCACAGTCATCGAGTGCCGACCCCTCCCTCACGGTCGGGGCTCTGTTCGATACCTTCGGGCCGACCGCTCCCTCACGTTCGGGGCGCTGTTCGATACTTTGGGGCGATGTGCGAGTGTTCGCCGCGTGGCTCAGGCGATTCGGCTCCACGGCACCGCTTGCTTACGCGCGCGGCTCGGATCAGGGGAATCGATACGCGTGCGCTTAAGCCGTTGGATCGGGCGAGGTGGGGCGCATGACCATGTCGCCGATGGCGGTGATGGCTTCGGGGCCCTTGGCGAGGGTCTTGCCGAGCTTGTCGGAGGCGGCGGTGAATTGCTCGACCATGGCCTCGGTGATGTTCTTCTGCCGGCCGAGCTCGAGGATGCGCTGCGGGGGCTTTTTCAGATCCCAGACGACGCCGACCCAGGACAGGGCGCGAAGCATGTAATAGGTGATGTCGATCTGCCACCAGTAGAAGCCCTGGTTGACCGAGCCCTGGAAGAAGTGGTGGTTGTTGTGCCAGCCTTCGCCCATGGTGACGAGGGCGAGGATGAGGCTGTTCTTGCTGTCGTCGGTCGTGGGGAATCGCTTTCGACCGAGGATGTGACAGAAGGAGTTGATCGCAAAGGTGGTGTGATAAAGGACCACGGTGCTGACGAAGGTGCCCCAGACGACGCCGGCCCAGCCGTCGATCAGGTAGCAGAGGCCGCCCATGACGAAGATCGGCACGAGGTGGTAATCGTTGAGCCAGCGCAGCTCAGGGAACTTGGCCATGTCCTTGATCTGGTCGTACTGGGTGACGTTGTATTGCGGGGAGAGGACCCAGCCGACGTGGGACCACCAGATGCCATCGCGGGCGGGCGAGTGGATGTCCTCGGGCTGGTCGGAGTATTTGTGATGATGGCGGTGATGGGCGGCCCACCAGAGGGCACCCTTCTGGGCGGCGCTGCCGCCGAGCCATGCGAGGACGAACTGGAAGAAACGCGAGGTCTTGTAAGACCGGTGCGAGAAATAGCGATGATAGCCGCCGGTGATGCCGAACTTGCGGATCACGAAGAGGGCGATCGCCAGGATGATTGTCTTTGATGTTGTCGTGCCCCAGATGCCGGGGAGGAAGACGAGAAAGCAGGCGGCATGAATCATGAAAAATGGGATGGCGGAGAGAGGAATCGTTCGTTCTTTTTGCATGGATTACTCGCGGGGGTCGGCAGGACAGTCCAATCGGCCTCGTGCCTGACTTGGGTCCGATGCCTGAAACATTTTCAACAAACGGGTTGACTGAGGAATCGTGCTAACGAATCACTTCAAAGTAAATCGGCGGAGTGGGCATCCACATGAAAGCCAACGTTTTCGACCGCGCCGATCGAGCGTGACTATAGGGCCGAATTCGCAACGCTTCAACCCGTTGCAGGCGGCCGAAAACGCCCCTGCGGCCCCGTATCACCAGAAACGCCAATCGCCCGCCCTGATGACGTAAGAATAAAGTGCGAGATTGGTGATGGCGTGGGTCAGGATGAGGCACTTGAGGCTTTTGGTCCAGTAGAACATGGCGTTGAAGAGGAGCCAGCAGCCGATGCTGACGCCCCAGTTGTCGGGGTGCTGAATGGTGGAGAGGAGGGCCGAGCCGATCATGGCTTTCCAGGCGAACCGGCCCCAGGGGACTTCTTCGGGTCGGCGCCAGCGGATGAAGGCGCGGAGGATGAAGCCGCGCCAGAAGAGTTCTTCGACGAGCGGGACGATGGTGCAGGCGCGGGTGATTTTTAGTACGGCGTAGAGCCAGAAGAGGCTGCCGGTCCCGAAGTCGTCGCGGGGATCGTAGGGCTCGGGGACACCGGGATAGAGCGGGAGTCTGCCGCCGAGGTCGTAGTTGCCGATGGTGAGGCCGTCGAGCGCGTGCTGGCCGGCGACCCAGAGAAATGCCGCGACGAGGCCGCCGACGAGGGCGATGGGCCAGCGCCAGTCGCCCATTGCGGGCCAGTGGCGGCGGAACATGAGGGCGGCCCAGAAGCCGAGGATGATGTGAAGGACGATCGCAACGGGGAGCAGCTTCGTGGGGAAGGCGTCGTTGAAGGCGAGCAGGACGAGATAGGCCATGTAAGGGACGATGAGCGGGGCCGAAGGCTCGGCCTTCACCACGCCGGCAAGCCAGGGCGGGTCGGGTCGCTGCGAGGTGTTGGGGGTATCCGCCATCTTGGTCCTGCTCCAAGTACCGCAAGGCGGAGGATTGTCGGTACGCGAGTCGATTCCTGCAACCGCCCTCTTGGTCTTGCGTGGGAGTGGAGCGCCGGAGAGTTCGACGGCAATTGTTCGATGCTCGGAAGTGTTCGCTCGGCTAAACGACGATTGTCACGCATAATCCCGATTCATGTGCGGTATCACCGGCCTCATTTTGACGGAGCTCGACCCTGAGGCGGGCCGATTGATTACCGCGATGACGCAGGCAGTGTTTCACCGGGGGCCGGATGACGGCGGCGCGGTGGTGTTTGGGCTGGGGGGCAGGCCGGTGGTGCATCGGCGGCTGGGGGCGGTCGACGCGGAGGTGCATTGGGATTATCTGGCGGCGCAGGTGGCGCTGGGGGCGCGGCGTCTGGCGGTGATCGACACGACGGATGCGGGGCATCAGCCGACGTCGGCGGGAGAGGATCAGCCGTGGCTGGTCTTCAACGGGGCGATCTACAACCATCGGGGATTGCGGGAGGAGCTGAGTGCCGCGGGGATGGCATTTAGCGGGCGAAGCGATACGGAGGTGGTGCTGGCGGCGTATCGGCATTGGGGGGTGGAGTGCTTCGGGCGATTGGAGGGGATGTGGGCGCTGGCGATTTATGACCCTGCGGCCGGCCGGGTGGTGCTCAGCCGGGATCGATTCGGCATCAAGCCGCTGCATATCACGCGGACGCGAAATGCGATTGCGTTTGCGTCGGAGATCAAGTCGCTTTTGACGGGGGTTTCGCGGGATGCGGATGCGTCGATGCTGCGGGACTTTCTGGCTTATGGTTGGGTCGATCATACGAATCGAACGATGTTTGAGGGCATCTGGTCGGTGCCGCCGGGGAGCGTGCTGACGTTTGACCTGCGGGGTGCGCGCGACGGACCGAAGGGGACGCTGAGCCACTACGATGATGGGCCGGAGTTGGCGCCCCCCCACTCAGACGGGACTGGGTCGCCGAAGATTCTTGAGTCGATCCGGTCATCGGTGCGCTCACATCTTTTCAGCGATGTGCCGGTGGGGTCTTGTTTGTCGGGCGGATTGGACAGTTCGCTGATTGTGAGCCTTCTGCACGAGATGAACCGAGACGGGCGCGAAGGCGATGCCAGTTGGTCGCAGCACACGTTTACAGCTTGCGCGATGGGTGAGGCCATTGACGAGCGGCGATATGCCGAGGCGGTTGTCGGCCAGTGCCAGGGACTTAACGCTCACTATGTGGAGCCGACGGGTGAGGGATTGCTTGGCGACATGGCGCGGCTGCTGCGGCATCAGGAGCAGCCGTTCGGGTCGCCTTCGATTTACATGCAGTGGGAAGTGATGAAGGCTGCGCGAGCCGAGGGCGTCACTGTGCTGCTGGACGGTCAGGGGGCGGACGAGCTCTTCTGCGGGTATCCGGGGTACTGGCCGCCGCTGCTGGCGAGTCTTCTTCGTCGCGGCCACGTTGCACGCTTCGCGGGACTATGGTCAGGCGTGATTCGAGAGGGGCACTACACGCGAGGGACGTTGGCGGCGCATACGGCGGCGCACCTGTGTCCGAGTTCGACACGGGATCGACTGCGGGCGCAGTTTGCGCGGCGGCGGAGTCCTTGGCTGGTGGGTGAATTGTTCGGCGCGGAGGAATCTGCGGATATTGTGGAGGGGCTGGGGCTGGAGGATCGGCGAACGACGCGCAAGGCCGCGGGCGGGACATCGTTTGATGAATTCTGCCATCGCGTGCTTTTTCACGAGAGCCTGCCGTCGCTGCTGAGGTTTGAGGATCGCAGCTCGATGGCGCACTCGATCGAGGCGCGGGTGCCGTATCTGGATCGGCGTGTCGCGGCGGCGGCGCTGTCGGTTCCGGCGGCGGATCGGCTGCGCGACGGCCGACTCAAGGCGATGCTGCGAGATGCGGCGCGCGGACACGTTCCTGAGGCGGTCTTGAATCGACGCGACAAGATCGGGTTTGCGGCGCCGACGGTCACGTGGATGCGCGGGGCGCTGGGGCCGTGGTGGCGGGAGGCGGTGAGTTCCAAGACGATTCGAGAGCGGGGGTGCTTTTCGCCGGCGGGAGCGGAGAAGCTTGCGCGGCGATTTGATGAGGGGGATGATTCGGCGGCGATTGCCCTTTGGCGCGTGGCGTTGACGGAGCATTGGGCGCGCATTTACCTGGACAAATAGAGCAAGTGACGCGGCGGTGTCAGTGGTGGCGCATGCCTTCGCCGCGGATGTGCTTGCGCAGGCGAATCAATTCGGCGAAGGCGCGGAGAATGACCTTGATGTTGGCCCCGGTCTGCCGGCCGGCGACGCGGGGGTAGTGGTTGACGCCGACTTCGGCGATGCGCAGTCCCTGGTATTTGGCGCGGGCGAGAAGCTCGGTGCTGATGAGGGCGCCCTGGCTGCGCAGCTCGATCTTGTCGATGAGCGACTTGGGGAGGAGCTTGAAGGCGCAGTCGATGTCGCGGACTTTGAGGCCGAAGAGGGCGCGGACGAGGACACCCCAGCAGAAGGCGTTGGACCTGCGGATGAGAGGGTCGGCGCGCTTGATTCGATAACCGACGGCGAGGTCGCAGCGATCGAGGAGATTGATGAGCTTGTCCATTTCGGCCAGGTCGAACTGGCCGTCGCCGTCGGTGAAGAAGATCCAGGCATAGCGCGATTCGCGCAGACCGCGGGCCACTGCGCCGCCGTAGCCGAGGTTGGGATTGTTGTGGACGGCGCGGATGCGGGAATCGGCCTGGGCGAGAGATTCGGCGATTTCGCCGGTGCGATCCTTGCTCCCGTCGTTGACGAGGATGATTTCGAATTTTTCGGCGAAACGGGAGGCGGCTTCGACGGCGGCGCGCGCGACGCGTTCGACGTTGGCTTCTTCGTTATAGCAGGGAAAAAAGATGGAAAGTTCGGGAAGCTGCTTCATCAGATGCTCATTGAAACCTCGACCCTGCATGCTGTCGATGAGGGACTCCGGCCTGTTGATTATTGGGAACTACGCATGCCGCCGGCGATTGTTCTCTCCGACCGGCGCCAAGAGTTACCGCAAAATCGGCTGGAGCAGAAGGGGCCTATCGCATATACTGGGTGTGTCCAATAAGACCCGGCGATGGGGAGAGCACGGACAAGTCAGGGAACGGGGATGTTGAAGCGTCGTTTTTATTCGATTGCCATTATCTGCGCCATCGCCATCGGTCCGATGGGCTGGGCCGGGTGCGATGCGCTGCCCGGGGCGGCGACGAATCCGCTGACGAGCGGCGGGACGGCGGGCGACCTGACCAACAATAATGCGGGCGGGAGTCAGCCATCGATATCGGTGAGCGCGACGCAGCTCGAGCAGTTGTCGCTGGAGCGGATCAATCGGGCGCGACTGCGGCCGGCGCAGGAAGCGTCGATGAACGGGATTGCGATTGATGAAGGGGCTCCGGGGAAACTGGATACGACGCCGAAGCAGCCGGTGGCGCTGAATACTTCGCTCAATCAATCGGCCAAGTCGCACAGCCGGGACATGCTGGCTCAGAATTACTTCGAGCATAATTCGCTGACGGGAAAGACGCCTTTTGAGCGGATGAGCGACGCGGGGTATCTGTATGCTTCGGCGGGCGAGAACCTGGCATGGCGCGGGACGACGGGGTCGGTCAATGAGAATCAGTTCGTCGAGCAGCAGCACGTCGATCTGTTTGTTGATACGGACATCGTCGGCCGTGGGCACCGGCTCACCATGCTCAACTCTGCGTTCAGGGAGGTGGGCATCGGCATCGTTCGGGGCTTCTTCACGCACAACGGGACGCGGTACGATTCCATCATGCAGACTCAGGACTTCGGCGCGCCGCCCAACTCGCCGACGTTTGTGCTGGGCGTCGTCTATAACGATACGAACAGCAACGGCCGATACGATTTCGGCGAGGGCGTGCCGAGCTCGCCGGTGAGCATCGGGGATTCGACGCGATCGACGAATTCGGCGGGCGGGTATTCGTTCGCGGTGACGGAGTCGGGGGCCTATACGCTGCAGTTCAGCGGGAACCGGTTCCAGAGTTTGAACATCGTTCGCGGCCAGAAGAACATCAAGGTGGACCTCGTTAACGGTAACACCGTCGTGGTCAATCTGGGTGTCGGCGTTCTGAACTAGGGGCCGGCCTCTTTCTTGAGGCCACGAATGGGCCCACCCCCCACCAGTGCCACACCAACAGCGTCCGCAAATGCAACCCCGCCTGCGGGGCCTTTGGGCAATTGAAGATTTTTTGATTGGACGATTTGATTTTCGCGGGGGCGGGTGCATATCAATAAATGTAGCTGTCGTGTCCCTTTCAACGACCCTGCAAGTTTCCAAGCGAGACTTGCAGGGTTTTTTTATTGTTTCACCCACTCAGCCATCGCACGGGCATGGTTGTAGGGCGGCGCGGTTCGACCTATTCTCCGCTGATCGGAGAACGGGGCGCGATGCTGCGATTCTTTCAAATACCTGTTGCGGGGCAAGCCATCGCGGCGAGCCTGCATCTTCCGGAGGCGAAGGGCGGTCCCTGGCCGCTGGTTGTGTGTTGTCACGGGCTGACGGGGACGCGGATCGGTTCGGGATACCGGGCGGTGGCGCTGGGGCGCGGGCTGGAGGAGATCGAGGCGGCGTGTCTGCGATTTGATTTTCGGGGATGTGGTGAGAGCGACGGGCGATTCCTCCATGTCACGGCAGCGTCCTTGACGGAGGATCTTCAGGCTGTGCTTGCGGCGGCGAAGGGGGTCGCGGAGATCGATACGGGGCGACTGGGGATATACGCGAGCAGCTTCGGGGCGTTTACCGCGGCGCGCGTGGCGCACGACATGGCGGGGCTTCGGTGTCTTGTGTTCATCGCTCCGGTGGCGGACCCTTTCAAATTGATCGAGCGGGATATGACGCCGGAGGCGTGGGGGTTTCTTCGGCGCGAGGGGTGGATCGATCATCACGGACTCAAGCTCGGCGAGGAATTCTTTGTGACGATGCCGCGCGAGGACGGCGCGAAGCTGCTCGCGGGCAGCGCGCGGCCGACGTTGATTTTTCATGGGACGGGGGATCAGCAAGTCCCGTTGGAGCACGGCAAGGCGTATGAAGTCGCGCTTCGCGCTGCCGGGGCGGAGGCTCGGCTCGAAGCAATTGACTCCAAGGATCACGGGCTGCGCGGGGCGGCGCTGAGCGAGAGCATTGTGAAGCAGGCGGTTGAGTGGTTCGGCAGGTATCTGTGAAAGAGCTTAGCTGATCTGCTGACGGACGCGGTGGGTCAGTTCCGCAGGCGTTCCGATATCGACGACGTGAACTTGTCCGGCGAATTCGCGCGACACCTCCTGTGCGAAGCCCTGCTTCAATGCGACAAAGGTGATTGTGTGGTGGGCCCGAACGGTCGGATTCGCCGAGAGGCCGGTGTCGCAGTCGAGGCCGGAGGGCAGGTCGATGGCGACGATTTTGCTTTGGGCGGCGGCGTTGATGGCGTGGATGGCTGAATCGATGGGCGGGCGGACGAGACCGGTGAAACCTGTTCCGAGGAGGGCGTCGACGATGATCTCGGACTGGTGCAGGCGACTTTGGGCGGATTGGATTCGCTCGGGGGTATCGAAGGGGACGAATTCAAGGGCCATGCGGGATGCGAGGTGATAGTTCGTCGCGGCGTCGCCGGAAAGTCTCGATGGATCACAGGCGAGGAAGATGGTCACGCGGCGACCGGCGCCGGCGAGGAGGCGGGCGATGACGAAGCCGTCGCCGCCGTTGTTGCCACCGCCGCAGACGATGGAGACAAGGGAGCCGTCGGTTGATTCGCTGAGGATCAGCTGCGCGGCGCCGCGACCGGCATTCTCCATGAGAACGAGGCCGGGGATGCCCAACTCTTCGATGGCGATGCGATCGACCTCTCGCACCTGTGCGCGGGTGAGGGTGATCGCGTTCATATCTCCGCCGCTTACCATTAACTCGTCTTGATCATGGGCTCGGGCGCATCGGCCTTGATGATCGGGGGGTCCACACTCGGAGCGCCCCGGTAATCGTAGAACTTGCGCTGTTTGAAGAATTCCGTGACGATTTCGCGCAGGCGGGTGTGCATCCTTTCGGGCTTCCATCGGGCGTTGACCTCGTGGAAACCGAACTCCTGAGACATGCGGTTGTATTCCTTGATAAGGGTGGTCTGATAGCGTTTGAAGGAGTCGTAGGGATCGTCGCCCATGCCGAGGTCCATGCCTGACTCGAAATAGTCGATGACGCCGCGCGGGATGACGCGGCGGATGAGCGAGGCGACGTCGATCTTCAGGTACAGCACCAGGTGCGGGACGGGGGCGAAGCCGAAGAGGTCGCGGACCCATGCGCGATCGACGCCTCGGGCGACATCGCGGGCCAGGGCGGTGAAGACGTAGCGGTCGGCCAAGACGACGAAACCGCTGCGGAGCGCGGGGATGATTTCCTTCTCGAGCCGGTCGGCGAAGTCGGCGGCGTAGAGGAGGGAATAGGTCAGGCGGTTGAGCGAACGGCCCTGTTTGGCCTGAGAAATGGTGCGGCCGATGAGCTGGCTTCGGGTCCAGCCGGTTTCGATGACGCCGTAGCCCTGGACTTCGAGCCACTCCTTGAGCATCACGATCTGCGTCGTGCGGCCGACACCGTCGGTTCCTTCGACGGTGATCAGGACGCCCGGATAGTCATAGGCTTCGATGTAGGGGAGGCCTTCACCGAAGAAGGTCAACTGGCTCATGCAATCCTCGGCTTTCTTTGATACGTCTCAAGGCGATCTCCGATGACCTCTCGAACCTGCTTTTGCTGCTCGGAGATTGTCCCGGTGGCGCTGATGACACAGAAGTCGTTCTCGGCGCTCATGCGGTCGTACTCTTCGAGGATCATGCCCTGGAAGAGGCGGAAGCTTTCCATGGGGTCCGGGTGAAGTTGCAGGTCCATGCCAGCTTCGAAGTCCTTGAGGACCTGACGGGCCATGGTGATGCGTTTGAGGGAGACTTCGATGGGGACTTTGAAATAGAAGGCGATGTCGGGCTTGGGGGCGAAGCCGTAGACCTTGCGGACCCAGTTACGGTCGCAGCCGCGGACGTGATCGCGGGCATAGGCGGTGTACACGTAACGGTCGGCCAGAACGATCATGCCGGCCTTGAGGGGAGGCAGGATGTTGCTGACGAGCCGGTGGGCGAAGTCGGTCGCGTGGAGGAGGCTGAAGGTGGTCGGTGTCAGGCTGCGGCTCTTCTTGCCGCGCTTGGTTGTCTTCTTCACCAGATCGGCGGAGTTCCACTCGGTGAAGAACACGTTGTATCCGAGACTGACCAGCCAGCGCTGGACGAGTTTGATCTGCGTGCTTTTGCCGGATCCGTCGATGCCTTCGACGATGATGAGCCGGCCGGGGTAGTTATGCGGCTGCAAGAGCAGCTCACTGTTGGTCATGAGTTCTCATCTCCCTTGACGATGTCTGGCGGCGGACTGACCTCCAGGGCGATTCCGTATTGCCGCTCGAAAATTTCCGCCTGGCGTCGCGCGGTCCATATTTCCAATTCCGAGTCCTGCTCCGCCTGCACCTCGATGGCGACGCGATCGACCAGCAGGGTGCAGGTGACTGAGCGCACGACCGAGTAGTGGGTGCGATCCAGTGCATTGGCGAGCCGCAGGATGGGGATCAGCTTTTTGAATGCCCGACGACTTTCGCGGTCGAGGTGGGCATAGCTGTAGTCATCCTTTCGCGGGCGCCCCTTGCGATGATAGCGAGCGAGATTGGCGATGAGTTCGATTTCGCCTTCGTTGAAGCCCTTGAGGCCGCCGTTGCGGATCAGATAGTAGGAATGCTTGTGGTGGCCGGAGTGGCCGATGAGGTAGCCGATATCGTGGAGGACGCAAGCGAAGCCGAGCAGTTCCCTGCAGCGGTCATCCAGCCCGTGAAGCGGAGCCAGTTGATCGAAGAGGCTGTGCGCCAATCGCCGGACCTGCTCGGCGTGGGCGCGGTGGTACTGACAGCGTTCGGCCAGCTCGATGACGCTTCGTGTTCTGGGGTCGGGCCAGGTGGCTCGGGCCAGCAGGTGAGCGCGGCTGTGGGCGATATGGTCGATGATGATGCCCTCGCGCAGGGCCATGTCGCAGAATTCGTAATCGGCGACGTTGAACATCTTGCCGATTTCCAGCAGCGTGGTCGCGGCGGGAACAAGCGTAGAGACACGCTTGGCGTCCATGCCGGGCATCTGGAGCTTCTGCTCGCTGGTGCGGACGACGAGATCGGCGAGCAGTTCCTTTAACTCGGCCCGGGAAATTTTCATCTGCGCCGAACCATCGGGCGGGGATTGTCCGCGACGAATCAGGCACATGCGGGCCATGCACTCAAAGGAGCCGGAGGTGCAGATGCATCGCGAAAACGACACGTCGCCGACGCGGCGGGCCAGCGGGGCCAGTCCCTGCTCGATGTGACGCTTGAGGGGCTTCAAGTCGCGGGCGGTGGGCGGATCGTTTTTGAGAAAGAGCTCGGCGAGTCGGAGGCCGCCCAGCTTGGCGCTAAAGAGGACGGATGGGCGGCGGGCATTGCCGACGATGACTTCGACGCTGCCGCCGCCGATGTCGCAGATGAGGTCGTCTGTTTCGCCGAGGCCGACGGCGTGGCGAACGGCGAGATAGATCAGCCGGGCTTCCTCCTCGACGCTGAGGATGCGCACTTCCATGCCGAGTTCGTTGAGGACGCGCTCGACGAAGTCGCCGCCGTTGCGGGCTTCACGGACGGCGCTTGTCGCGAAGGCGTGGATGCGGCCTATGCCCTTTAGGCGGGCCATCTTGGAGAAGCGGACGAGGGCTGCGACGCCGTCGACGAGGGCCTGTTCGGTGAGGATGTGCTTTCGAAAGCCGCCCTTGCCGAGTTGGACCATCTCCTTGTCGCGGCCGACGATGCGGAAGTCGCCCTCGGGAGAAATCTCGACCATGACGAGATGGATGCTGTTGGTTCCGACGTCGATGGCGGCGAATTTCGTGGGAGGCGGTCGGCGAACGATGCCGGGCTTTCGATTGAGGAAGCTCTCTTCGGAATGGTCGATGGCGGCCGATGCGGACTGTGCATCGGCGGCCGTGCCATCGCCGGGATCGGCTCCGGGCGCGGCGCAATTCGTTTCGTGTGACCGAGCCGACTCCATTAAGCAGAATTCCTTGTCATCGTGAAGCAATACCAAAATTACGAATCGTCAGTTTACGTGAATGTTACCGGGGGCGCGAGTTGACTGCGCACGGTCCCGATATCGATTGAAGCATGCCCTGAGGGCGGTGTCGAACTCGGCCCAGACGTCGAGAATCCGCCGCTGTCCGGCGTCGGCTTCCTTCGCCCAATCGGCAGCGAGGGACAGGACTCTTGCACTCCACCCGGCATCCTCGGCGAGCACCCTGGGGCGGCGGGCTTCTCGGGTGACGTAGCCGATGGCGATGAGCTGGTCGTTCCAATGGCCGAGGAGGTCCTGCATGCCGACGAGCGCATTGAGCAGGACGGTTTCCTGGCGGAGGCCGACGTCGCGCATGAGTTCGCCGGCATATCGTGCGCGTTTGACGCAGATGCGCGTTTCGTGGAGGTCGTGCTTTTGATCTCCTCGGGGGTCGCGGTTGACGAGTCGCTCCAGCGATTTTTCGAATCGGGTCTCAACCTGATGGGCGAGGACGAGGTCGCTTTCTTCGCCGACGACGTCGAGCATTTTGTCGGAGAGTCGCCAGATGAGGCCGGCGGCGCGTTCGGGCTTTTGACGGGTCAGGCGATTGACGGTCTTTTTGGCAAAGCGCTGCCGACGGCGCGTGAGAGCGCCTTCCAACCGGGCGAGGTCGGATGGTTCGAGACCGTGGGCCCAGTGGGCGTCGCTGCCGCAGAGCGAGGCGAGAAGGACGTCGAGATCGCGGACTTGGGCGAGAGCCTGGCGCGTGGTGCGGAGGAGGCCTGCGGGGCGCTTGATGGGCTTGCCGCCGAGCCAGGCACTCATGAGGCCCAGGGGCTGGACCAGCCTTCTGGATGCAACTCGAACGTCGTGCACGCCATCCACATCGCCGGAGGCGACGACCTTTTCCAGGTTGGAAGAAAATCGTTTCGCCTGTTTTTCGACGTAGGCGGCAAGGCTGACGCAGACAGACGCCTTGACGCTGTCGCTCATGCTTCGTCCTCCAAGGCGGCCGTTATGTGAAGGAGTTTGAGAGCTACTCCGATGCGTGGCGCGCCGTAAGGATATCAGAATTAACAGGGGCGGTCACGTTAAGATTTAATGTGGGGCGACGGAACGGGGGCGCGTTTTTCGCGATCCAACGGGAGGACAAGGCCTTGATACTCAGGCAATTCACAGGCGAGCGAGTCGTCTAAATCTCATCGGGACATATTCTTGCGAGATTCTCGCGGAGTGAGCCATCATTGCGGACTAGCCTCTGCCGATCAGGCCGAGCTGTTTGGGGGCCATGAGCCAGGATAGCTCCCCGCGAAGAGGCGGCGAGAAGTCGTCGATCTCGACGAGGCCGATCCCCCCTTTTTTGTATCTGAAGGCGACGCCGGGGCCTGCGCCCAGGAGGTAGCTTGTGAATTCGCCCATGAAGGGCTCGTGGCCGACGAGGGCGACGGCGGTCAGTTGCTTGTTTTGCGATAGGCGAAGGCGCAGCGACTCGAAGTCACCGCCGGGCTCAAGGGATGTCAGCGTCTTGACGGGCGGGGCAGGCTGGAGGCCCGCGGCGAGAAGTTCGGCGGTTTGCCGGGCACGAACCAGCGGGCTGGTCCAGACTTCGTCGATCTGCGCGCCAAGTGTCACCAGCGCAGCGGCGTGGCGGCGCATTTTCTTGATGCCTTCGGGCGTCAATTCACGGGCGCCGTCGTTGAGGATGCCGGGGGCCCTAACTGCGGCGATGGCATGTCGTACGAGGTAGATCAGCATGGATGCTGGGTCGATCAGGAACGGTTGAGGCCGGGCACTAACCCAGGCCGTGCGTCTTCTTCTTGAACAGGCGGAACTCGGGCGCTTCGCGGATACACGTTCCGAGGATTTTCAGCGACTTGCCCATGGCGGACATGCCGGTGAGCTTGAGTGGCGCGGGCAGATCGCCGACGGTGGGAAAGCCTCGTTCGTTCGGGGTGAGTTTCTCCCAATTGCCGAAGAGCCGGCCCCAGTCGCTGGCGAGAGCTTCGCGCATGTGGCGCTTGGCGCGGGTGGGGTACCAGAAACTGTCGTGGTAGATGACGCTGGCGATGTAGGCCCAGGGGGCGAGCCAGGTCTTGAGCGACCATTCGAGGGAGGTCTTCAGTTTGCCCCAGTAGATCTTGTGCTGCATCTTCGACGCGAAGGTCATCTTCTTGAAGGGGCCGTCGAAGTGCCAGTTTTCGGCCGCGGCGTCGAGGTCGCCGACCATTTCGATTTCGCGCGGGTCGCCGCAGCCGAGGCCCATCTCGTGAGCGATGCGGATGAACTTGATCGACATCGGATCGAGACCCATCAGCTTAGCGGCGACTGCGTCGATGGCAACTTGATCGCTGCTGGCGAGGATGACGTTCTTCACGTGCGGGATCATGCAGCGCGGGCCGGGGCCGTCGCCGGCGAAGGTGCCGTCCATCACGGCGAACACGCCGCGATGAATTTTCTTTTGTATCATCAGGAGATCGACGAGGGTTTCGTGAATGACCTCGTGGGTCCAGTGGCGATGTTCGTTGAGCAGGCCGCCGAAGGCGTTCTTCATCGCGCCGGTCGTGGTGGTGAAGATGTGCGTCTTGACAGTGGGCAGGTGGACGATGTTTTCGCCGATGAAGCGTTTGGGGATGGCGAAGCCGTCGGGATAGACCTTGTTGAGAACGAGAAACTTGTCGGCGAGGTCGCCGACGGCGTCGCGGACGTTGACCCAGGGCTCGCCCTCGTACAGGTGAATGTTGCGCAGGCCGTGGGCGTCGGTGACGTTGATCTGCTTGTTTTCGCGCTCGCCGAAATGGGCGTCGATCACGACGGTGCGATTGTGGCATCCGTGGATCAGTTCGGGCTTGTAGCCATCGGCCTTCATGGCGCGGATGACGCCGTCGAGCTGCCAGGGGACGGTGGAGCTGCCGGGGAAGAAGAAGTGCCAACTGATGTTTATCTTCAGGGCGGTGTCGGCGTCTTTGGCGATGACGTCCTGATAGCCGGCGAGGTTCATGAGGCGGTGATAGTCTTCGAAGACCGTTGCGGGGGTGGTACGAAGTATCGCGACTTTCGAGCGCTGCATGAGACCTCCGGACTTGGTGGCTGATTATAGCGGCAGGTCGCCGATCGCGTACCGGCACCGCCGATGCCGAGACCCCATTCCTATCCCACTGATCGCGGAGTGGTTCGCGGCGATTTACTCGATATGCCGAGAGACCGAAAAAAAAACGCCCGACGTGCACGAGGCGCGCCGGGCGTTTTTAAGAATAAGAAACAGAGATCGTCGGGGCTGCTCGTCGCCGAGCTGCCCAATCGCATTTCTGCGACCCAAGAATGTGCTGACCTGTACGAGTCGAGGCTGTCCGAAGACAGCGTCAATCTCGTCTAGGTAATCCCCTAGAAAGGAGGTGATCCAGCCGCAGGTTCCCCTACGGCTACCTTGTTACGACTTAGTCCCAGTCACCGGTCTTACCGTCGGCCGCCGCTCCTTGCGGTTCGCTAAACGGACTTCGGGTACTACCAGCTCCCATGACTTGACGGGCGGTGTGTACAAGGCTCAGGAACATATTCACCGCGCCGTAGCTGATGCGCGATTACTAGCGATTCCAACTTCATGCAGGCGAGTTGCAGCCTGCAATCCGAACTGGGGGAAGTTTTTTGCGATTTGCTCCACCTCGCGGTCTCGCATCGCTCTGTACCTTCCCATTGTAGGACGTGTGCAACCCCGGGCATAAAGGCCATGAGGACTTGACGTCATCCCCACCTTCCTCCGGTTTAACACCGGCAGTCTCGTTAAAGTGCCCGCCATGACGCGCTGGCAACTAACGATAAGGGTTTCGCTCGTTAAGGGACTTAACCCGACACTTCACAGCACGAGCTGACGACAGCCATGCAGCACCTGTGCTAGTTCCACGGCAAGCCGCGTCACTCCACTTTCATGGAGCTAATTCTAGCATGTCAAACCCGGGTAAGGTTCTGCGCGTTGCTTCGAATTGAGCCACATCCTCCACCGCTTGTGTGAGCCCCCGTCAATTCCTTTGAGTTTTAGCCTTGCGGCCGTACTCCCCAGGCGGCGCACTTAACGCTTTTGTTTCGGCTCGCAGGACGTCAGAGTCATGCAAACCTAGTGCGCATCGTTTACGGCGTGGACTACCGGGGTATCTAATCCCGTTTGCTACCCACGCTTTCGCGTCTCAGCGTCAGGACAGGCCCAGTGCCCCGCTTTCGCCACGGGCGTTCCTCTAGATATCTACGCATTTCACCGCTCCACCTAGAGTTCCAGGCACCCCTACCTACCTCAAGCTCGGCAGTATACCAAGCAATTTCCCCATTGAGAGGGGAGATTTCACAAAGTACTTACCGAGCCGCCTACACGCGCTTTAAGCCCAGTGATTCCGAACAACGCTTGCCTCTCCCGTATTACCGCGGCTGCTGGCACGGGATTAGCCGAGGCTTTTTCTGGGCTAGATCAACGCCGGGCGATATTAGCGCCCATTGCTTTCCCAACCCTAAAAGGAGTTTACAACCCAAGGGCCTTCGTCCTCCACGCGGCGTCGCTCCGTCAGGCTTTCGCCCATTGCGGAATATTCGTTACTGCAGCCATCCGTAGATGTCCGGGCAGTGTCTCAGTCCCGATGTGGCCGTCCAACCTCTCAGTCCGGCTACCCGTCGTTGCCTTGGTGAGCCGTTACCTCACCAACTAGCTGATAGGAAATAGGCCGCTCCCAGGCCGGTAGGCCCGAAGGTCCCCACCTTATGGTCATCAAAAGATGCCTTTCAATGACATTACCAGGTATTACCGTCACTTTCGCAAAGGAAGCAAGCTTCCGACGCTATCCCTGTGCCCGGGGCACGTTACCTATTTTGTACTCACCCGTCCGCCACTATAGGCCATATTGCTACAACCTATCGTACGACTTGCATGTCTTAGCCACGCCGCCAGCGTTCGTTCTGAGCCAGGATCAAACTCTTCGAATTTTTATCGTTGAATCCGGAAGCACCGAAGTGCACCGGAGTTTCATCGACTTCGACAGGGTTTCCGATCGGTTTTCACCAATCGAAAACACCAAGCTCAAACGTTCGTCTGCACACGAGAATGTTTGAGCAAAAGCCGAACAGTTAAGTTCGGCATAAGCACACCTATCTTCGCCGGACACGGTGTTACCCGATGTCGCGACGACTAATAGGATCTGAGCCAGCCCTGCCATTGCAGCGGCAGGATAGCTCCACATTCTCGCGGCGATCTCTGTTTACTTGTCAAAGAGCAGATTCAAAACCGACGCAGGGCCGATTTCGAGGTTCACCGCTTTGCTGCGGCGAGCCACGCACTATACCAGCATTCTGAGGCCTGTCAACCGGACAATCCGTCGAATTTTCGGCGGAATTTCGGCCCGATGCGCTGGGCATCTACCGACGGTCCTTACGCTCAGGCGATAAAAAAACCGGAGCCAGGAAGAACCCGCCAACGCCACCCTTTTTGGTCGCCGTTTGAACCGCAAAGCGGCACGAGCGACAGGTGACCCGGCGAACATACCCAACACCGGACTACCGACTAGTGCACGGAAAATATAGCTCCGATTTGAGCCATGTCAAGGCGGCAAACCGACGATTCCGGGGCTGTCTTAAGCATCTAACGGGCAACGGGTTATGGCGGCCAATCTCGGCGAGTGTTGGGTCGTCAGACTAAACCGGTTCTTTCCAGGGACCAATACAGGCCCACGGCGGCGATGGCGAGAGACAGGGGAATGACGATCCGCCGGCGAAACCACGGGCGATGACGAAACCATCCGACGACGAGAAACGCGAGGGCGATGACGGCCAACTGCCCGAGCTCGACGCCGATGTTGAAAGACACCAGCGCGGTCGCCACGCGACCGGGCGGCAGGCCCAGTTCCTGCAGGACGCCGGAGAAGCCCAGGCCGTGGAGCAGGCCGAAGGCGAAGACGACGATCGGCCGCCAGGCGTGGAGTTTGCTGGTGCAGACGTTTTCGATGGCGACGTAGGCGATGGACAGGGCGATCAGCGGCTCCACAATCGCGGGTGCCAACTGTATGACACCATAGGTGGCGGACGCCAGGGTTATCGTATGGGCCAGGGTGAAGGCCGACACCTGCCAGAGGAGCGGACCTAACTTCGTGCTGAGCAGGAACAACCCCAGAACGAACATGATGTGATCGAGGCCTTCGGGAATGATGTGTTCGAAACCGAGGACCACGTAGTCGCGGACCACGGAGAGGAAACCCGCGCCCTGAGCCTGGCGCCCGAGCTCGTAGGGGTCGCTTCGCGCCCCCTTCTCGAGCAATTGCTGGGTTATGAAGAGGCCGGTGGAATCGACGAACTCCAGGATCACGTTGCCGAATGAGCGGGACGCCCAGAAGACGAAGTGGGTTGCGCCCTCGGGTACTTCGCCGCTCAGACGGATGATTCGGTTGCTGCGGCTTCCGTGCGCCGCGTCGGGCTGGGTTGCGGCGACTGTCTTGGGGGAGTTGATGTTTGGAAATGAAACGTTGAAGGCGGTCTTTCGATTATCGAAGCGGAGGCGGACACGATGAAGCGCGAGGGCGCGCAGTTCATCGAGTCGCTCGGCAACGTCTTCGGGGGACATCGCGCGAAGAGATTCGAGATCGTCATCGGTCAGGTGCTCGGGGCGAAGACCGAGGATGAAGGCGTCTACGTCGTAGATCAAGTCGACCTGGAAGCGGCCGGGCGGATCGAAACAGGCGCGTACTCGCGTGAGGGCGACGTCGTGGGCGCTGGCCGCACCGCAGGGGAGGAGAATACCGGCGAAGAGAACAAGGACAAGCAGGGGACGAAATGTGGGGCGATGATCGCGGCCCATCCGCCGTCCTTTCAGGTTCACCGAGAACGAATCGGCCCGAGCGCCGGCTGACAGAGGACCGAGGATGGAAAACCGCGCCCGGAGGGACTCGAACCCCCAACCTTCTGATCCGAAGTCAGATGCTCTATCCAATTGAGCTACAGGCGCCTCGCCAAGTGGACAGAAGGTAATCCAACTGGGCGAAGCACTCAAGTCGGGGTTGACCGGGCGGGATCACGGGTACTGGTGAAGTTTGGATTGAAAAGACACGGGCGAGACGCCCGTACCACCCAAACTTCACCCGTGCCGGATCACGGCAGGAATCGGCGTCGGTCCTGTTGGCCTGGGGATAGGCAGACATCGGCGGGGCCGAACCACGAGGTTCGGTGTCTGGCGACGAATCGGTAGGCGGCATCGCGGATGAAACGTGGGACTAGGTGACCGAGTCCGCCGAGAAAGGCCCAGAATCCGCCGAGCGAGGTCAACACACGCAAGACGGCCTCGCTTGTGACGTGAAGGCCGTCGTCGGTCAGGAGGACCATGGTTTGAAGTTCGGCCGGCTTTCCTTCATCCGGCAGCGCGGCGTATGTGCTTCCCTTGAGCGGCGCGAATCTTAAACGGCCGCGGCGATCGTGACGGAGGCACCATCGCACTGTTCGGTCGCAGAGGGCGCAGCCGGCGTCGTAGAACAGGATGGGCTGCTCGGGCGATGGCGGAAGATGGTCGGCGTCGGCGGGCATTTGATAGACGGCCTACTGGTCGCACATAGAAGGCGCCCATGCAAAACGGTGATGAACGACTGAATGATTTTAGTCAAAGGAGGAGGCTGTAAAGATGAAATGAAAATTCTGAACGGCCGACGGCCTCATTTGTGCCGAGGGGGCGATTGAGAAGCTGAATGCCTTGAACTCATTTTTCAGAGAGGTCTCGCTGACGGCCCGAACGTACGGGCAGGCGCAGCCGTTCGCCCATGCCCGGCCAATGGCATATCGCCCTTTTGCAACGAATCAGGCGGGAACCCCGACTCGGACGCCCGTTTGAGGGTCATTCATTCACGGGAAACGGTCGTCCACACTATGGGCTTAGCAATAGGTCGATCATCGGCTGGACATCCCGCCCGTCGGGCGATCCGCTTGCGTCGAGATCGGCAGCCTCGACGTGGCACGCGGTAAGGTCGAGTTCGAGCAGTACGTCGATTATTACCTGAGCATCGTCGAGATCGACGAAGCCGTCGCAGTTTACGTCGCCCGGCAGCCCCGGAACGGATCGCCAGACCAAGGCCTCATATCGAGCTGAGGACGGGTTGTATGCGTAGCCGACAACAGTAATCGTTCCATCCGCGGCCACTTCAACGCCGTTTGCCCCTGATGCCGTCATGCCGGACGGAACCGCAGCGCCGAGATCGAAGTAGGATTCGGCGGAGCCTCGCCACAGCGCGGCCCGGCCAGCAACCGAACCGACTTGCAGGCCGCCCTCGACATCGGTCGCGCTGCTGCCGCCTGCGCCGGTCGGGTGCAGATCGACAACTGCCGCCGGTCCGCCGGCCCACAGTAGGGCGTGGCCGGTATCACCTATGTACGCAGTCCCGACAGCCTGACCGTCCCCTGCTCCGCTGATGGACGACCGCGAGTAAGCTGCCGGATGCATGTCGACAAAGGTCGCCGCCGTTCCGCTCCACATGGCAGCATGTGCAACCGGGCCGGGATAAGGCGTGTGAATCGTCCCGTACTGCCGATTGCCGTCTACAGCGCCGGCAAAACTATTGGCGACGCCCGATGGATGCAGCGAATGGCCCTGCGACGGCGACGACCAAAGATAAGCAAAGCTCGTGTAGTTCCCCTCCGTGTATTCGTAGGTAAGCGTGCCGACGAATTGCTGGCCGTCCGTTCCGCCCGCAGAGTCGTATTCCGGTCCGGAGCTGTGCACCGCTTCGTCAAACACCGGCGAAATCCCCGACCACGAACTCGCAGACTGCCATCCACATGTCCACCACTGTCCTCCGGCATAGCACGAAAAGGTGTGCCAATACCATCCCACCATCAGATCATTCTTGACATCCAGAATCCCTCCGCCGACCGATCCCGCGGGCGTCAGGTCCGCAGGGCTCCAAGACGGACCGGTCCACACGACCGGGTGATCGAGCGCGAGCGTTCGACCATCTGGAAGAAGAGTGGGCGTCGTGGCGGATCCGCCGATCCTGCCGTTCGAGACGCCGTTGGCGACTGACGAACTCTGTGCCCATCCGGGATGAATATTCGTGACGACCCAGTTCGTCGGAACCTCGGGCGGCGTCAGGATGGTCAGCAATGCGGCGTCACTTTGCGTCGAGCCACACGCGTTCGTTGCGACACAGTCGTAATTGCCGGCATCAAGATCGCCGGGATTACTGATCACTAGAGCGGGCGTCGTTGCGCCGCTGATCGCGCTACCGGTTGCCGTCGCTCCATCGACGAGTACGACGTCGTCTTTGCGCCATGCGTAGGATAGGGGCGTCGCCCCTGTCGTATCGACGGAGAAAACCGCGATGGATCCGCTCCATGCTGAAAGTTCTTCGGGATGTCGAGCGAAGGATGGACATCGTGGCGTGAATCGCTTTTCCACGGTGCTGGTTCCGCCGCTGTTGTTGTCACCGCCGATGGCATAGAGATAGTCGTCACCTCCAAGCACAAGTGCGAAGTGCCGCCGCGGCGTTGTCATTGACGCGACGGTGGTCCACGAGTTTGTAGACGGTTCCAATTTGTAAACGGTAGATTGGGTGACGCCCGCCCCCAGCGACCCCGTCTCGCCACCCGCCACGTGGATTCGACCGTCTGCCCCAAGCGCCGCTCGGGCGCCGCTGAGCACAACCGGGAGGTCGGGGACTGATACGTCCGACCAACTATTCGTCGCAATGTCATACCGCGCGACGTTGGCTACTCTTGCAGTACCACCCGCGTTGATCCCGCCGAAAACCAGAATGTGGCCCGCGCCGTCATACGCCGCGCATGCATCTGCCACGGGAGTCGGCATCGTCGGAAGCGTCTGCCACGTATTCGTCGATGCGTCATACCTGTCGCAATAACCGGAGTTCGACTCACCTGCACCCAATCCGCCGCCTAGTCCATACAGGCGCCCTTGGTCATCCCTGGCCCATGCAAAATAGCCGATCGCCGGCTCGGGCACGTCCCGCGCGGCCATGTTCCCCGTCGGCCCGTCGATCGGCCCGTACTCCTTTTCCTCGCCTGGTCCGCCGTCCCCGAGAATAAACCCGCCGTACACGATGATCCGGCCGAGCGAATCAACGCCCGCCGCTTGACTCACCACCGGACCCATCCCGCTAAGCGGAGAAACGGTTTCCCATGTCGCCGCCCCCGGAAGTAGGCGATGAACGCTACCGTCCATGTCACCGCCGTTTTGCCACGGGGTCCCACCAAGGGCGTAAATGATTCCCTGATGATTGACGCCTGCGGCGTGAGTTCGTGGCGCGCCGACCGTCGGCAACGCGGGCGCTGGCTCCCAGGTCTGGCCCATCAGCATTGCGGGCACGGCTACGACAACCAGGAATCCGAAGACCAGGCTCGAACGAGAATGGGTAACTGACCGCATGGGAACCACCTTTCCATCGTATGGGCGTTCGGTGCCGACAGCAGATGGCCGGCGCAGGTGCTGGAGAATCTCGATCTCAATCTATTTTGACGGGAGGCCCGCGCGAATCTACTGCGCGGAATAGGAAACACCGGCGGACCGGCACCGGTTGTTACGGGACAGTCCGCTAAACGCACTTAACGACAGGAACTTAATCAGATCAGAATGGCGTGACTGGAACGCAAGACTCCGAGGAGATGGCTATGGTCGCCGGGCCAATGTGGATTGATCGACACACGAGTGATCGTCGTCGCGCCGGAGGCCGGCATGGCCACGCCGGACGCGTCAAATCCGCGCTGACACTCCGCACGTACCCTCGCGTGATCCGTGTCCGGAGGCTCGCCGGAGCAACACGCAAACAAACCCGCAACGACGCTGATGACGGTCACATCTTCGGAAGAAATCGTCTGTGGCGCGCCAGGCGAGTGTCCATAGCCCGCCGATTGACCGGCTCCTCTGGCCAGATCACTCGTCGCCACGAGGTGCGCGTGGAGCCCGAAAGACCCGTGGCGATGCATCACCAAAGCCGTGGATGTATTTCCACCCACGACAGCCTGTTCAGCGATGCAGAGCAGCAGAAAGACCCTGACAAGACCGTTCAACTTCGAGACTTCCCTTCAACGACGCCTACGATCGTTAACCGATCGCGAACGACAATCGCAATCCAACCCGAAACATTCGACGCTGGACCAAGGGCAACAATGATGCCTGCCCGCGTCAGTCGGACCACCAAAGACCTCGAAACCGTGGTGAGTGCCCATGAACGCGGGTTCCCAGAGACATTTTTTTTTGGGAGAGGCATAAATTGAACTCTGGCAACTCAGGACTTGCCCGCAATGAAATGCAAGAGAGTGTGCCAGGACACGTTGGGCACAGCGGGGAATACGCGTTGACGCACATCTCCGGCTGACGGAATGATCGTCAAGGCGACGGACGGACGCTTCGCTGACAGGGTCGGACGGTAAAAAAAGGCGAGGCCCGGTGATCTTGCGATCACCGGGCCTCTCAAAAACTGGCACTAACCTACTCTCGCCCACTTGGACTACCATCGGCCCCAAGGACTTCACTTCTGAGTTCGGAATGGGATCAGGTGTTTCCCCTTGGGTATCTGCACCAGCAAAGCTCCGTGTCGCGTTACCGGCGACACGGAGCAAAACTTGGAGGAGCCGTCGCGACGCTGCAAGTGCAAGTCGGTAAGGACATGCCAATGCCGCGAGGCTTCCCTCAAATACATCGAATAGAGTGGATACGGAGAATGAAACACGAAGATCCATTGCCGACGGAGGACATTGGATCACATTCATCAGCGAATGATAAATGTGGTCAAGCAATCGACCATTAGTACCAGTCAGCTCAAGGCCTCTCAGCCCTTACACCTCTGGCCTATCGACCTCGTGGTCTACGAGGGGTCTCTCGTCTCCGAAGAGACTTCCAAACCTTATCTTCGGGGGGGCTTCACGCTTAGATGCTTTCAGCGTTTATCCTTTCGCAACATGGCTACCCTGCGCTGCCCTTAGCAGGACAACAGATTCACCAGAGGTTGCTACAACCCAATCCTCTCGTACTAGGGTTGTATCCCGTCAAGTTTGGTGCGCCCACGGCAGATAGGGACCGACCTGGCTCACGCCGGTCTGAACCCAGCTCGCGTACCGCTTTAATCGGCGAACAGCCGAACCCTTGGGACCGCCTTCAGCCCCAGGATGCGATGGGCCGACATCGAGGTGCCAAACCTCCACGCCGCTATGGACGCTCGGTGGAGATCAGCCTGTTATCCCCGGAGTACCTTTTGTCCGATGAGCGATAGCCCTTCCACACGGGACTACCGGATCACTAGGGCCTGCTTTCGCACCTGCTCGTTGTGTATAACTCGCAGTTAAGCCGGCTTATACCCTTGCGCTCTACGCACGATTGCCAACCGTGCTGAGCCGACCATTGCACTCCTCCGGTACTTTTTAGGAGGAGACCGCCCCAGTCAAACTGCCCACCTAACACTGTCCCATGCCCGGATTCACGGGTCATGGTGAGGAGACGAATAATACAAGGGTGGTATTTCAACAATGGCTCCCCACTGGCCGAAACCAGCGGATCAAAGCCTCCCACCTATCCTACGCATGTAGTAACCGGCTCCAGTATCAGGATACAGTAAAGGTTCACGGGGTCTTTCCGTCTTGCCGCGGGTATGTGGTATCTTCACCACAAGTCCTATTTCACCGAGTCGGTCCTTGAGACAGTGCAGCAGTCGTTTCGCCATTCATGCGCGTCGGAACTTACCCGACAAGGAACTTCGCTACCTTAGGACCCTCATAGTTAGGGCCGCCGTTTACGGGTGCTTCGGTCGCCAGCTTCAGGGGCGAACCCCTTGACCGCCTTCCTTAACATTCCCGCACCGAGCAGGCGTCAGTCTCTATACATCCTCTTGCGAGTTAGCAGAGACCTGTGTTTTTGATAAACAGTCGCCGCTGCCGATTCTCTGCGCCCTCTGCTTGTATTGCTACATGCAGTAGGGACCCCTTCTCCCTGAGTTACGGGGTGAATTTGCCTAGTTCCTTAAGGACCGTTCTCTCGAGCGCCTGAGGATACTCTCCTCGCCTACCTGTGTCAGTTTTAGTACGGTTTCACTCAATAAATCCCACACGCTTTTCTCGGTTCCTCTTCCGCGCACTTCAGCAACAAATCGGCCTCGCCCTCTCGGGAACCCTCGAACCTCGTCGTGGGCTGCACCTCGGAAAAACGCACGTGTGGATAGGTTAAGTGAAGGGCAGGAATATTAACCTGCTGTCCATCGACTACGCCTTTCGGCCTCGTCTTAGGGTCCGCCTAACCCTGGGCGGATCTACCTTCCCCAGGAAACCTTAGGCTTACGGCGAGAGGGATTTTCACCCTCTTTCTCGTTACTCAAACCGGCATACTCACCTGATAGGCCCACCAGCGCTCCTTACGGTACGCCTTGTATCTGCCTATCAGCGCTCCCCTACCCAACAGTGACACTCTCGTGTCATTGTTGCCGCAGCTTCGGTTTACATCTTAGTCCCGTTCATTATCGGTGCCGGATTTCTCGACGGGTAAGCTATTACGCACTTTTTAAATGGTGGCTGCTTCTAAGCCAACATCCCCGCTGTCACAGAAATCCAACTTCCTTATGCACTTAGATGTAATTTGGGACCTTAGCTGGCGGTCTGGGTTGTTTCCCTTTTGACCGTGGACATTATCACCCACAGTCTTTTTCCTGGGATAGTCAACGTGGTATTCGGAGTTTGATTGGAGGCGGTAGTCTGGTGGACCCCGCGATCCATTCAGTAGCTCTACCCCCACGTTGTAGTGGCCCAAGACATGCCCTAAAGCATTTTCGGGGAGAACCAGCTATCTCTGAGTTTGATTAGACTTTTACTCCTCCCCACAGGTCATGCCAGAACTTTTCAACGTTCACGGCTTCGAACCTCCGCGCCCGGTTAAGAGCGCTTCATTCTGCCCATGGGTAGATCACTCAGCTTCGGGTCTACCCCCTGCGACTCAATCGCCCTATTCAGACTCGCTTTCGCTACGGCTCCACCGCGAAGCGGTTTAGCCTTGCCACAGAGGAGTAACTCGCCGGTCCATTATGCAAAAGGTACGCCATCGACCGTGACCACCCGAAGGCGGCCATAGGTCTTTGACTGCTTGTAAATACATGGTTTCAGGTTCTTTTAACTCCGCTTGTTGCGGTTCTTTTCACCTTTCAGTCGCCATACTTGTTCACTATCGGTCGTCCAGTAGTACTTAGCCTTGGAGGGTGGGCCCCCCGGCTTCACGCGGAGTTTCACGACATCCGCGCTACTCTGGGAATCCTCTCAACGGAGAGCAACGATCGTCGCATACGGGACTGTCACCCTGTATCGTCGGCCTTTCCAAGCCGTTCTGCTGATCGCGCCTTTGTAACTCCTCGAGGCCCCACAACCCCGGGCATAAAGCCCGGTTTGGGCTATATCCGCTTTCGCTCGCCGCTACTAACGGAGTCTCGGTTGATTTCCTTTCCACCAGGTACTTAGATGTTTCAGTTCCCTGGGTCGGCTCTGACGCACTATACATTCATACGCCAGTCGCACCGCTTATCCGCGATGCGGGGTTTCCCCATTCAGAGATCTCCGGATCAACGCTTGTTTGACAACTCCCCGGAGCTTATCGCAGCCTACCACGTCTTTCATCGCCTCTGGACGCCTAGGCATCCACCATGTACCCTTACGAGCTTGACCACATTTATCAATCGCTGATTCGATCCGCCGCACCAGATCGCCTGACCTTTCGGTCCGACTCACCGCTGCGACAACCAAGCCATGCAATCTCAAAATTGTGCCAAGTCGCCGTCGGCGCTCTGCGCTTCCTCCGATTTCCCCAGATGGCTGTGAAGGCCACCAGGTATTTCAGAAGAAACGTAGAACATTGAGGATCATTGTGATTTCGATCCTCACATATCCACTCTATTCTATTGTCAAAGAGCAATCGAACGATCCTGCGAGCTTTCAGCCGGATGACTCCGACATCTTTCCCGCCGTCAGCGTTCGGCAATCAACTCGCGGGCGAAGAAACCCGAAAGCAGATTGCCGAATACTGACTCACTTATCGAATGGAGCCGACCGGGATCGAACCGGCAACCCCTAGCTTGCAAAGCTAGTGCTCTCCCAATTGAGCTACGGCCCCGTGTTTCTCCGAGAAGGCCACCAGCATTGGGCCATCGTCTCGTCCGGGCCGTCGGGCCTTCCATTCTCTCGCTGACTGAGAACTCTCAGTCACACCCTTTTGGGCCTCACCCGCCGCCTTTGATCCTTAAGAGCAAGAGCAACGTGGCAATGCCGATCAGTGCTAATGCACCCCAGTCCATTTTCTCCACCGCAACCACATCGGGCGGCGTGAATGGGCCCGAGTGGACTCGAACCACTGGCCTCGTCCTTATCAGGGACGCGCTCTAACCAACTGAGCTACGAGCCCTACTCTGCCCTCGATTGTCCGATCCATTCAACCTGAGCGACCAACCGAGACACTTATCTCCGGGCCGCAACCGGCTGATTTTCACAACGCCTCGCAAAATTTGGCGTCAAAAAAACCACCGGCGACTTCCGGTGGCTCTTCAAGATCAAAGGGCCTTCCGATTTCAGTCACGCCGAGCGATTTGCTCTCGTATCGCAAGTCCGTCGATTCAATCGAACCCTTTCCGCTCTGAAACCGAACCAAATCAACGCAAGTTGAATCACCAACTCGCAGCACAGTAATGTAGCACGGCCCTGAACCTTGTCAACCCCGGCAAGCGACATTTGGAGGGGATTTTCTGCCGTCCCTAAGTGGCCGTCCGGCATAAGGATATGGCTGTCTCGGCGAGCGGCCCCGGAAATTTCTGAACGAGGGTGAAATAGATCGCCTGGCGGCATCGCGGATTTTCGCGGCTCAGATATAATCGCTTCGCTGAAAAGGATCGAGCATTCAATCGAATCAGCGGCCCAATCAGCGGGCATAACCGTACTTAGCGACGAGTATTCGTTCAGCAGGAGACGCGAGAACAATGAGAAAGACGAAGGAAATCAAGCGCAAGAAGGAACTCGCCGCCATCGAGTTCAAGAAGGGCAACCGCAGCGAAGCGTACAAGATGTGGCGCGAGGCGAAGGTGGAACTCGACAAGCTTCGCGGCCGAGATGAGCCAGCCAAGAAGGCCGCACCCGCCGCGGCCGAAGCAGAGGCCCAGTAACAGGCTTCGTCATCGCCGCCATTTCGCCGGCCCATCGTTGGTGACAGGCGAATGGCACTCGCCCGCCGGTAGCGCGATCCATCGACGAATATTGTCCAAAGGGTCCCCAGAATCCCACCGATGCGCTTCGCCGATCAACTCCTCGACGCAGTGGACCGCCTCCAGGCGCCCTGCGTCGTCGCGCTGGATCCGGTCTTTCGAAATCTGCCGGACGAACTAATCCAGCCCCACGGGCGTGATCCCGACTTTGCAACGCAATTGCAATGTATTGAGGAATTCGCCGGCCGTGTAATTGAGTGCATCGCCGGCATCGTCCCGGCGGTGAAAATCAACTCCGCTTATTTTGAGGCATACGGCGCCGGGGGCGTCGCCTGCTATTACAAGCTACTTCACCGAGCAAAGGCCGCCGGGCTTCTGACGATCGGTGACGTGAAGCGCGGGGACGTCGGGCACACGGCCGAGATGTATGCCCGAGCCCATCTGTCCGATGCAGCCCTCGCCGACGCGCAGACGCAGGCCGTTTCCGATGCTGTAACGATCAGCGGTTACTTCGGAAGCGACGGCGCGATTCCATTTATCGACATTGCGAAACAAGAGGGGCGCGGCGTCTTTGTTCTCGTTCGCACGTCGAATAAGTCGGCCGCGGCGATTCAGGACGTCGTTGCGAGCGATGGTCGGAAGGTACACGAGATTGTCGCGGACGAGGTCGCTCGCTGGGCGTCTGAATCTGATACCGCCGGGCGTCACGGCTATTCGTTGGTCGGGGCCGTCGTGGCTACGCGAAATGCCGGGGACGCCGCTCGATTGCGTCAGGCCATGCCGCAGTCCATTTTTCTCGTGCCCGGGTACGGCGCACAGGGCGGCCGCGCCGAGGATTTCCTGCCGTACTTCGATGCGGGCGGCAAGGGCGCAATCATCGCCGCCGGGCGTTCGGTGATCTTCGCATATGCTGATCCCGCGATGCGTGCGCAGTGTTCGGGCGACTGGCAGGCCTGCGTTCGCAAGTCCTGCCAGGACTTCGTCGCCGACATCCGCCGCGCCGCTCGATTGTGATGCGCGGCCTGGCCCGGATCGCTCGATCCACCGGTTTGACACCCCCGGCCCTGCCACCTAGCATTCACGAACGTCCGCCGTAGATTGCGGGCACTCACACGGCATGATTCACCCTACCATCACTATCCAGACGAGGTGTTCCAATGACGCGTTCTATTGTGAAGTTTCATGGGTTCGCAGCGATCGTCGCCGCGTTCGCCGCAGCCACCGTATTCGCGGATGACAAGGCCAACATGAGCGACGAGAAGCCGAAAATCGCCGATCGAGCGTACGTGCGCATGTCCACCACGCTGGGGGACTTCGTCATTGAGCTAAATCGCGAGAAGGCGCCGATCACAGTCGAGAATTTCCTCTCGTACACGAAGGACGGATTCTATGAAGGGACGATGTTCCACCGGATCATCAAGAACTTCATGATTCAGGGCGGCGGCATGGAGCCGGGCTACAAGCAGAAGCCGACCAAGGACAAGATACGCAACGAGGCGAACAACGGCCTGACCAACGACCGCGGAACGATTTCGATGGCCCGCACAGGCGATCCGCACTCGGCGACGAGCCAGTTCTTCATCAACGTCCAGGACAATGCGATGTTGAACTTCAAGTCTGAGTCGCCGGGCGGCTGGGGCTACTGCGTTTTCGGCAAGGTCATCGACGGGATGGACGTGGTGGACAAGATCCGCGACACGCCGGTTGAGATGGACCCGCGCGCCGACGGCAACCAGCCCGCGGCGGCCAAGACGCCGGTCATCATTAAAAAGGTTACGATGTTGGAGCAGAGTGAAGTAAAGTCCCTCATTGAGGCCGAGCAAAAGCGCATGGCCGAGAAAGCAAAGGAGCAGACCATGCAGGCAGCGAAAGAGCAGGATGCGGCGAAGGCACTGGTTCAGTCACGCGGCGGCGACGTCTCCAAGGGCGTGACCACGCCGAGCGGCCTGTGGTATGTGGACGTCACCACGGGCGCCGGCCCGACTTCCACCAAGGTCTCTGACAAGGTGAAGGTGCACTACACCGGCTGGCTGACCAACGGCAACAAGTTTGACTCGTCCGTCGATCGCGGCGAGCCGATCAGCTTCGGCCTCAACCAGGTCATTGCTGGCTGGACCGAGGGCGTCGGGAGTATGAAGGTCGGCAGCAAGCGGTTGCTGATCATCCCGCCGAATCTTGCTTATGGCGCCGCCGGTCGGCCGGGCATTCCGCCGAACTCGATTCTGGTTTTTGAAGTCGAGTTGCTTGGAATCAACGAATAGTTCGGACGCGGGCCCCGCTATTAGTCGAAGCCCTGCAATATGCCGAGTAAACACAAGACGCACGACTTCGTCGCCAAGGTGCGCCTCGCGCTGGGGAAGAAGCGTGACTTGGACGCGGCCGCGCTTCTGGTCGAGGGGCTTTCGCATTCGGTGGTCAAGAAGAACGCCGACCTGACGCCCTGGCTGAGGTCGCGGTTCGGCGCGGTTGGGGCGAAGCGGCTTCTGAAGGCCCTGACGCATTTTCCGTGTTTTTATTGCAAGCGAGGGCTGCTCAAGTGCCCATCTTGCGGCGGGCGCGGGCGCGCGAGCGGGGATTGGCCTTGTGAGCCGTGCGTCGCGCTGGGGATGGCCCGCTGCGACTTCTGCGACGGCTCCGGCTGGGCAACGTACAACTTCGTGCCGGTCGGCCTGCGGCTCCCGGTCATCATCGCCCGGGTTCAGGCTGCCACGATGGAACTCAAGTTGCTGCTGAGGCAGCCATCTCCCTCGGCGGCGAAGGGCAAGCCTGAGTCGATCGAGAAGGCCGTGGCGAAGCAGTTGCTGGCGCTTAACCGACTTGCGGGCATATTTGAGAATGCGCTCGATGCGACGCGGGCATTTCTCAAGAGCGGCGGCACGAACAAGCAGATCGTCATCAAGATACGTACGACCTGCATCGCGTGCTGGAAGAAACTTGCCCCGCGACTTCGCGACTGCCTTGTTAGACTCCAGCGCGCAGCCGCGGATCAGGCCGCCGGCACCCAGGGTCAGTATCCACAACGCAAGACGGATTTTTACGAGCGACTGGCCACGTCCAAGCACTTCATGAAGACGAACACCTGCATCGACCACCCGTTTCTTACGCGGGCGGCGCGATAGTTCAGGTCATCGGTTTTCGATCAAATCGAACAGCTCGACACCTGGGCGATAAATCGGTTCGCGGCGATTGGGCTAATGGTCTGTCACAGGTGATTTTTCGGGTTGGGGTGGTACGGGCGTCCCGCCCGTCGGTACGGCCGAGACGGCCGTACCACCCGAAGATTCAATTGTGACGAAGCACTAGGTCTGTGCCATGGCCGCGTAGTAGCGTTCGCTGACGTTTTTCCAGTTCACGACGTTCCACCAAGCCTTGATGTAGTCCACGCGGCGGTTCTGGTACTTGAGGTAGTAGGCGTGCTCCCAGACGTCGCACATGAGCAGCGGGATGCTGCCGACCGGGGTCTGCATCTGCTGGTTCATCATGGTGAAGATCATCAGGCGCTTGAGGGCCGGGTGGTAAGCGAGGACGCCCCAGCCGTTACCCTCGACCGACGCGGCCGCGGCGCTGAAGTGGGCTGTGAACTTATCGAAGCCGCCGAAGTCGCGGTTGATGTCGGCGGAGAGCTTGCCGTCGGGCTTTCCACCGCCGCCCTTGCCGGCGGGCGCCATGTTGTTCCAGAAGACGAGGTGGTTGAAATAGCCGCCTGCGTGAAAGGCGAGAGCCCGGGATACGGGGCCCACAGAGCCGAAGTCTCCGCCGTCGCGGGCCACGGCGAGCGACGCCATCGCCTTGTTGAGCCCGTCGGTGTAGCCCTTGTGATGCAGGTCGTGATGAATCTTCATGGTCTGGGCGTCGATATGGGGCTCGAGGGCGTCATAGGCGTAGGGCAGCGGCGGCAGCTCATACTGAACGGGAGCGCCTCCGCCATCGCCTTCAAAGGCGGCGACCGATGAAAAGCCGAGCGCCTCGGGCAAGAGCAACATTCCGCCGGTCGCAGCGAGTCCGCTCAAGAATTCGCGTCGGGAAGACATGGCAAGCACCTCCTGAATGGTCGAAAGTCCGAATCACACTCCGTCCGGACATGTTTACATCAGTCGTAACCGTTGACAAGGCGACGGACCCGGCGTCGGGTTAGAAACGCCTATTTTGTGCCATATTGCCAGTCGCGAAGATGTCCCGCGAGAAGTTCCGGACTTTTCTTTTCCATGATGTGAGCGCTGGTGGCCGGAGGAATCTTCAGGTTCTTCATTGCGGTTTCGACCCGCTTCCAGAGCTGTTCGCGCTTTTTGTCGGTGTCCGCCAGGTAGAGCTCGGACACCATATCGGCCAGCTTTGTCAGCATGATGGTGTCTTTGTGGTCGTAATAGCGATTGATGATCTTGCGCTGATGCGGTGAGTAGTCGGTCATGGCGGGTTTGCTTAGGCCTCCTGCTGCGAGGGTCGGCGACGATTGGGTTGTGAGACGCCTTCGACGCGGCCGAAGATCATTCGCCCGGCCGAGGTCTGGAGTACGCTGGTGACGGCGAGGTCGACGATTTCGCCGATGTGGGCGCGGCCTTGTTCGATGACCACCATGGTGCCATCTTCGAGGTAACCGACTCCCTGGCCCTGCTCCTCCCCCGCCTTGACGACCTTGACGGACATTGCTTCGCCGGGGAGGACGATCGGCTTCATGGCGTTGGCGAGGTCGTTGATGTTGATGATCTGGACGCCGCGGACCTTGGCGACCTTGTTGAGGTTGTAGTCGTTGGTCGCGACTCGACCGTTCATGCGCTGGGCGAGCGAGAGCAGCTTCAGATCGACCGGCTCGGAACGGTCGGCGGACATTTCGGGGTCGTCGAGGACCTGGACGTCGATTGACTTGTTCGATTGCAGGCTGTTGAGGACGTCGAGGCCGCGGCGGCCGCGGTTGCGCTTGAGCTTGTCGCTGGAATCGGCGACGGCCTGAAGCTCCGAAAGGACGAACTTGGGCACGATCAGCCGCTGATCGAGGATGCCTGTCTCGCAGATGTCGACGATTCGCCCGTCGATGATGACGGAGGTGTCGAGAATGATCGGGCGCTGGCCCTTGATCTGTTTGGCGAATTCGACGTACGGAATGACGAAGCGGATATCGTCCTTGGTCTGAAGGATGAAGCTGACGCAGAAATAGCAACTGATGAGGCCGATCAGGACGCGGGTGATGCCGATGCTGGGATGCTCCTTCCCATCGGCGAAGAGAGACGGCGAGAACGATTTCATCAGGGCGATGAGCACCTCGTTGGTGCCGTAGGCGATCAGCAGGCCGACCGCCAAACCGAAGAAGACTCCGGAAATCGCCTGAAGGCTCTTTCGCGAAATGTTCAGGTCAATGAGGACGACGAAACCGGCGAGCAGGACCGAGCCAATGATGAAGACGACCCGGTATTGACCGAGGAATTCGCCCCTCTCCGATTCAGCATAGCTGAGGCCGGTGGCGATGAGGGCAATGAAGAGAAACGCTCGAAGGCAGAATTGAAGAAGCATGGCGAAGCCCGGGCAGGGACGAATCTCGCGATGAACACCGGCCATCCGGATGACGCTCGCCGCGGGCCTCGGCGGAAAGAAACGATAGATGATGAGTGCCCGGGAACCTGCCGGTGACAGCGTCGTCCCAATGCGTAGTATAGCCGCGTGCAAGGCGGGGGACGAGATGCAACTGTGTCAGGCGAATCAGGGTCTCGTCGCTGCCGATCAGGGGGCAATGAAGGTGAAGTCGATGCGAAACCCGCCGGGGGCCATGGCATCCTGCTCGAAGGTGTAGAGGATCAGGCCGGTTCCGGTGTTCTGTCGGATGTCGGTCCGCTCGCAGGTGAAGTCGACACCGACCAGGCTTTCGAGGCCGACGGCGGTTCCTTCGGTCGGTTCGGCTTCCAGCGGATCGCCGAGGGCGGCGCCAGAGAAATTGACGCCGGTGATGAGGGCGGCGTTATCGGTGATGTTGACGTTCGGGCTGTTGCGGTTCAGTTCAATGAGGCGGACCAACTCGGCGCTGCCAACGGAGTAAACACCACGACAGGGTTGGGGGATCTGCGCGGTGGTCGCGTTTCCTTCGAGCCGAAGCTGAACGAAGTTCGTGGGGACGCCGTTGTTATTGAGCTGGTCATAGCTGCCGGCGGTGAAAACGGCGCGAAACGGGGTGTTGTTGATAAAGCCGACCTGAACGGCCCGTGGAACAGGGATGCCGCCGGCACCGAAATCAGATCGCGCGGCGAGGTTGTTGAAAAGTGAATTCGGGGTGCAGGCAAAGAGGCCGACAACGATGCAGCCGGCAATGACCGCCCCCGTCCGCCGAACCGTGTATTGAACTGAATTCGTCAACATTCGAGCACAACTTTCCCGCAGCGATAGATTCATGTCCGGGCCGGGGACCATGCCGGGGCCCACCATGGAGATCGGCATGCGCGGCGACGGTCTGGAAGTCGGCGAGGTGATTCCATGACCGGTCCGGCGGTAATTGCGCTGGATGTGCAGCAATTGCCGCGCCTCGGAAGGCGAGGAAGAAAATCGGTGCGAGGAAAATGAGAAACCGGATCAGTTACCGGCCAACTTCTGGTCGATCACGGCGCTCAACTGGGCAGCGGTCTGGAAGCCTGACAAGCGCTGGCCGTTAATGAAAAAGGTGGGGGTTCCGGTGATGGCCAGGGCCGTTCCGCTGTTGACGTCCTGCTGAACGCGGGCGGCCTTGGAGTCGCCGGGCGGGAAGCAGGCGTTGAAGGTGGTCGTGTTCAGGCTGAGGGTCGCGGCATGGGCCTGAAGTTGTGCGTCGGTGAGGATGGGACCGTTGGCGTCAGTGGTGTTGAAGACGAGGTCGTGAAACTCGAAGAATTTGCCCTGATCGTTGGCGCACTCGGTCGAACGCGCGGCGGCTTCGGCGCGATTGTGAATGTTTCGAAGTGGGAAGTGGCGGAAGACGAAGCGAATCTTTCCGGTGTCGATGTAGTTCTGCTTGATGGTGGCGTATTCCTGCCGGGCGAACCTGCCGCAGAAGGGACACTGGAAATCTGAGTATTCGACGACTACCACGGTGGCGTTCGGGTCGCCCAGGATGTGATCGCTGGCAAGCAGATTGATCGTGTTCGTCGATCCGCCGTTGTTGCCCCCGCCGTTATTCCCGCCGCCGTTGCCACCGCCTCCGGTGTTTGTCCCGCAAATGCCGCCGGACTGGCCCATCCCGATCAGCAGGAAGAGACCTGCCGTGATGCGTAGCGGGCGCTTCGACCAGAGGCGACCGGCCCAGTTGGATGAGGAACTATTCGGTGAATTGGATGGCATCATTTCTTCCCTTCCTTAGCTTCGCGCTTTCGACGAGGCATCTGGAACTCTTGGACTGGTCTGAGTATAGCGCGAGGAACGAGCATCTATTTCGAGGCCTGGCTCGGGGCGGTTGATGACGCAATATTCTAAGAAGCTACCAGGGTCGCGTCAAGAAATGAGGCCGGCGGAGCTCGAGCAAGTACGCCAAAAACACCTGTTTTTGCGGACTACTCCCAAAGTCGCGATTGCGTCGACCGGTTTGCGGCGGGCTTGTGGGGCTACGTCCTTATTTTTTGCTCCAGTGGGAGGCCCGGAGGACGGAAAACAATACGTGGTGCGCCGCCGCCGAATTGACATTCGAGGGTGACAAGGCCAAGAATCAAGTTGTGGGTGTGCTCTACACTCGGGTGGGACAAGACGCCTCGCCGCACCTCCTCGCCGCAAGCCCTCCGCCATGCCCACGGGGAGAGGGGAACGGGACATCGTTTATGAAGAATGAGATGAGGCCTGCCCGAAATCGACTCTTCTGCGAGCAGCTTTGCTGCCTGGCGCTCACTGTCCTTGCCGGTTGCACGGGAGAGATGCTGCTCTACGGAGCGCTCCCGCCGCCCAAGTCATCGGTCAATTCGCCGACGTCGACGACGCTGGCAATCGGCATCGTCATCCCCGCGACTCCCACGACGGCTGCGCCGGGCGCGGCGGCGATTGTTCAATGGGCGGACATCGCCACGGTCGCGGGTACTTCGGTCCGCATCATTGCTCAGCGCGAGAATAGTCTCGGTGAGAGCACGAGCGATCCGATCCACCTCGTTGGTGACGGGACGGAGGGCTCCGGCAGGGACGCGCTGGCCGACGGCGACGGCGACCGGGTCGAGTGGGACATCACCGGCGTTCGCGTCGGAGACTATGTGATTACCGCGATCATCGAATCGCCGGACGGCGAGACGGCAACGGTTCTATCGCGTGATACCGATCGGGGAACGACGGGCGTCTTGACCGTGACGACGTCTCTGCCGGTTCCGACTTTCACATTCACCGCGCCCGGCGCCACCGACGTCACCGTGACGACGGGCAATACCTTCAACATCACCTGGACCGACAACGGCAACAACAACACCGACGCACGTCTGACGCTGGGGCTCGACCTCGACGATGACCACGACAACGGAAACGAAGTGATACTGCTCAGTAATGATCCGCTGTCCAACGACGGCAACACCGGCACGTTCACGTTCAGCTTCCTCGATCAGGACGGCAACACCGTTCCCGATGGAAGCTACAACGTCTTCGCCGTGGTTGACGACAATGCAAACGATCCCGTCGAGCGCACCGCAACCGGACAATTGTTACTGAATCCTTAATCGTCCGGTCCATAATCGCGGCCGCGCGCCTGCTTGCGCTCGCCCTGCCGGCGCTTTGCGTCCAATCGTCGCTGCTTTGAGGCCGCGGTGGGTTTGCTCTTGATCCGCTTCTTGCGCACGCGAAGGGCGTTTGAAAGCAGTCGGGCGAACAGCAGGATGGCCGCTTCCTTGTTGGCGAGTTGGCTCCGTTCGGAGCTCGACGAGATGCGAAGACATCCGGTCTTGTCGATGCGGGTCGCCAATCGGTCATTGATCAGCGCCTTTTGATGTTCGCTCAGGCTGGGGCTGGATGCGACGTCGAACTTGAGCAAGACCTTGGTCGAGACCTTGTTGACGTTCTGGCCACCGGGGCCGGCGCTGCGGCTGAAAGTGAACGCCAGCTCGGCGAGCGGGATTTCCAGGTGCTGATTGATCTCTACGGTGCGAGCGCTCATGCGCTTTACTCCCGAAGTTGTCCGGCCGGATCGATCGGGCAGAACCGGCGTGTGCATGTTGCCTCGGGTACGATCCAGCTACAATCCCCGGAATGCAAGTCTGTCCACTGATCTTCGAGCCGATCTTCAAACCCAAGGTGTGGGGCGGGCGGAATCTGGCACGACTGCTCGGCAAGCAGCTTCCGCCGGACATCACGATCGGGGAATCGTGGGAATGTGCCGGGCTCCCGGCGGGCCAATCGATCGTTTCGCGGGGGCCGGCGAAGGGCCGCTTGCTGGGCGACCTTGTCGGAGAGTGGAAGGCTGAATTGCTCGGCAGCGTGCGTGCTCCGGGCGGCTGCTTTCCGCTTCTCATCAAGTTTCTCGATGCGGAGGCGCCGCTAAGTATTCAGGTGCATCCCGACTGCGAGGCGGCGAAGGCACTTGGGATTGAGGTGACTGCCAAGGATGAGGCCTGGCACGTCCTTGAGGCGCGAGATTCGGGCGTCATTTATCGGGGGCTCAAAAGCGACGTCCATCTCGACGATGTGGCCGCCGCCGTTCGCAAGGACCCGGCGAGCATCGTTGATCTGCTTCATCTCATCCACGTCAAAGCCGGCGAGACATATTACATCCCCGGCGGGACGGTCCATGCCCTGGGACCCGGGGTGGTGGTCGCCGAGATTCAGACTCCCGCGGATACGACGTTTCGGCTCTACGATTGGAAGCGGGATCGGCCGGCGGGCGACGCGGGCATTCACATTTCCGAGGGATTGCAGTGCATTCGCAATCAAAAGGACTTCAGGGCGTTTGAGAAACGCTCGCACGTCACCAGCGTGTTCACGACGGTGACGCGGCTGGTCACGTGTCCGTCGTTCACGATTGAGCGCGTCCGATTCGCCGGCGGCGTCGAACAGCCGATTCCATACGCCGAGCTGGTGGTCTGGATCATTCTTGAGGGCGATGGAGAGATTCTCTATGGACGCGACGGACGCGAGACATTTCGACGCGGAGAGGTCGTGCTTCTTCCGGCGAGGCTGGACACCCCGCGATTGAAGACCAACGTGGATTGCGTCTGGCTGGAGGTGACCATTCCCGTTGAATCGGACCTTGCCGCATATGGGAGGCCGGACCGGGCGACGCTGCGATCTCCCGATGGCACGCCGAATTCGCCGATCCCGCTTGGCATCTCTGCCCGGCGCGGGGCCTCACAACCCTAAAGCAGTCGTCCGATATGCGGGTTCGGCAATTGCTCCGCTGCTATGTCGCGGTCCGACGGCCGCTGGAAATCGCACTCTCGCGTACGACCCCAATTCCAACGCCAGTATTCTCGGAATGCAGATGATCCTCTGCGGCAGGAGGATCATTAAGTGTGACGCCGGGGCACTCGATAAAACACATCGGGATATTGGGCATGTTTGCGCGCCGGGCCAAGGGCGCGGATGGACAGGCCCTGTCTCAATCGCCTCCGCACGCCCGGCGCAAAACGGCTGACGGATGCGATGGGAGTTCAGAAACGGATGAAGGTACGAGCTCTGAAAGGGCAGCCAATCCAAGCGAACTTCTTCGGACTTCAGGTCCGAACGACCGTGTTGCTTGCGGGCGTGGTGCTCGTTGCCACGGCGCTGACCGGCGAGACCTCTGTTCGTCTCTCGGAACAAATCGTGCAGGATCGGACCTCGCGGCAGGCGTCCGACCTGGCGCGGGCACTCGCCACGGCCGGCTCGCGCGCGGTCCAGCGCGATGATCGGGCTCGGCTGCTGGGCATCGCGCAGGACGTCATCTCGAACGATGATGTGGCGTATATCATCTTCACCGATTTGTCCGGACGCTGGCTGGCGTGCAACCAGCGGGGCGCCGGCGCGATCGATCCATCGCTCTTCAGGGACCAGGAGCATTTTTCGGTGGAGCCGATCAATTGTCCCCGCCTGATCGAGAACGAAAAGGCCGGCCCCTGCATTGACGTGGTGTATCCCGTGGTGGCCGCCGACGAAATCGTGGGGGCGCCTGGACTCCGACCGACGGTCGGCTTCGTGAGACTCGGTCTGACCTTCAAAGCCGCCCAGCGAGCCGTTTCGAGCATGAAGCGAAACATCATCGGGTTGTCGATGGGCATCGCCCTGCTGATGGTCCCGCTGAGCTACCAGATTGTGCGCCGGCTCGTCCTGCCATTAAACAAGATGGCCCGCGCCGCCGCGGCCCTGGCCTCCGGTGAACTGAGCACTCAAGTACCGGAAGATCGCGCTGACGAAATCGGCGACCTCGCACGTGCCTTCAACAAGATGGCCGATCAGCTCATCATCTCGCATCACCAGCTCACCGAGCAGAGTCGCGAACTCGAACGGCGCGTGACCGACCGAACCCGCAAGCTCCAGGAGGCCAACCAATTGTTGAGCGAACTCGCCTCGCGAGATTCCCTCACCGGCCTTTATAACCGCCGCCACTTCAATGAAGTGCTCGGGCAGCTCTTCGCCGAATCGACCCGATACCAGTCCGATCTCACGTGCATGATGATCGACCTGGACAACTTGAAGTGCGTCAACGACACCCTTGGGCACCAGACGGGCGATCGCCTGATCTCACTGACGGCCAAGGCCATTGCCGCCTCGGTACGCGAGTCTGACGTGGCGGTTCGATACGGAGGCGACGAGTTCGCGGTGCTGTTGCCACGGACGATGCCGGACGACGCACGACGATCGGCGGAGCGACTACTTACTCGCTTCCGAGAAGACGTCGCCCGCGACATGCCGGAGGCAAGCGTTGCCTCGCTGAGCATTGGCCTTGCGAGCCGGGAAAAGGATCAACCGGCGACGGCGCAGTCGCTTCTCCATCTTGCCGATGAGGCGCTTTATCTCGCCAAGGCAGGCGGCAAGGACCGAATCACCGTCGTGAGGCCCGCTGAAGGGTTGTGCGCTTAGCGTGCGATGGAGAGCGAAAGAGCTCCGCCTTCTCGACGACCGGACGTTTTGACCTTTGCCCGCTCACGTTTGAGAATGCGGCGACCATGTCCGAGGCCCTGCATCCTGACGAACTACGTCGCTTTGCCATTGAGCTGGCTCATCGAGGCGGCCGCGCCGCCGATCGGCTCTTTGGCAAGGTCAGCGTCCAGCGCAAGGAAGACAAGAGCCCGGTGACCGAGGCCGACCACATCGCCCAGGACGCGATTCTCCGAGCCCTGGCCGAGAAATTTCCGGATCATGCGGTCCTCGTCGAAGAGACGCTTGCCGATCCCAGCCGACACGGCCGCATCAAGTCGAGTCCGTATTGCTGGGTCGTCGATCCGATTGACGGGACGCGGAACTTTGCCCGGGGAATCCGAATTTACGCCTGCTCGGTCGCCGTGCTTTACAACGGCCGCCCGATCGCCGGTGCGATTTATGACGCCAGCAGCGGCGTCATGTTTTCAGCAGCCTCCGGCGGCGGCGCACTGCGGAACGAGGAGCGACTTTTCCTGGATGAGTCAGTGCCGGAGACTTCGACGCCTCACCCTGCGATTGATGGGCCTTCCGACCGCGAGACGACGATCGCCGTCGGATCGTTTCGGCGCAAGCCCATGCCGCCGTTTGTGCGGGATTGGATCGGCCGTTATCTGATTCGCAATATGGGATCGACGAGCCTTCACTTCGCGTGGATCGCAGCGGGACTGGTGGACGCCGCGTACACGAATGAGTGCAAATTGTGGGACATCGCCGCGGCGGCACTTCTGATCGAGGAATCGGGCGGCTTGATGACCACGGCGTCGGGGGCATCGCCATGGCCTATTCAACTCGATGCCTATGGTGGAGAGGATTTCCACGTCCTCGGAGGGGTTCGGGCGATCCATCGGCAACTGTTGACCGACACGCGGGACCACGAACCGTCCTGAGGGCCGTTCGTCGCGAAGTAGCGAGCCCAGCCGGCACATGAACGGTCATATAGGTACTTACGCCAACGCTGCGCCTTTTCACACAACTTAAGGGATTGACGGATATTATGGGAGCTGCAACCTTGACCCGCCTGCGAAATCCAGCGATAATGAATGTGTGGGTAGCGCCGCGTTTGCGGGAGTGGGTGAGTAGTCTCGTGGTCTCTGGCCGGGAGGGGTTCCCATTGGTTCGAACTTCGCCTGCAGAGGCATTTCGAGCGGCAATTGTCTTTCCTCGCAAACAAAAAATAGTTCAGAAGTAATCTGCCCGGCATGGCTTGCTGTCCATGTCGGCGATTCTGATTGTCGAAGGTCCGTGGGACGTTCGCTTCTTGAGAGTCCGCAGGATTCGGGCGCTCAATCGCATTGATCCCCCAAACCCATCGCCGACCCGATGGACTGGAAAGTTTGTCAGACCGCGCTCACCACTCGTATGCTCGGAGCAAGTGGTATTACGGTCAGGAGAGCCTCGCTCATCGGAGAAGGGTCGCGATGTCGAATCGAGTGATTGCCCCTATAGTTATTGCCTTCCTAATGGCGCTTAACACGGCGCCGGCTCAGGGTCACGACGGTACAACGCCGGAGGCGGCAACGCCTCAACCATCGGGTATACGCCAAGACGCTCTCGTCTTCGTTCGCCCGCTTCCACCGGCTGAGGCGACTGACCCTGTCACCGGAAACAAGTTCCTTTTGCCACGGCAATCGGTTTTGCGACCGATGTGCGGCAGCGACGTCAACCGAGTGAGTGTCGTTGACCTTGCGCGATGGGATCGCGAGATCACGGCGGTGTTTTCCGCCAACGGGCTTGCCGAACTGGCGGAACAGGACAGCGGGGCCAATCCTCGCGGGGCCGCCGTCGATGTCGTGTTCAACCTGGACGGCTCGGTTCCGCCGGCGGCGGTTACGGCATTCGCGACGGTAGAAGCGTACATCGAATCGATCTGGGGGGACCCCATCTCGTTTACCATCAACGTCAACTTCGCCGACCTGGGCAGCGGCGTCATCGGGGCGACGGGCAGTAATTATGTATTGCATACCTACCCGAACGCCCGCGACGGCCTGATCAACGGCAAGGACCTCGACGATACGATCCAGGACTTCCTTCCGTCGGGCAGCACGATCCCGGTTAAGTACGACGCGTTTGGGTCGGCCACGAATGAAGACCGCGTTTTCGTCACCGTAGCGAACAACCGCGCCGCGATCGGCCCAGTCGGCGGCTCGGCGGCTTCGATGACGTTCAACAGCACCTTCAATTTCGACTTTGACCCGAGCAATGGCATTACCGGCGGCACGACGGACTTTCAGTCCGTGGCGATTCACGAAGTAGGCCATGCCATGGGCTTCACTTCAGGTGTCGATTTCCGAACCAATGACATCGAGCTGCTCGACTTCTATCGATTCAGACGAACGGCGGAAAACCCCACCAGCACGGCCGAGTTTCAGACCTTTCCGCGCCTGGCTCATTTCAACACGCCGGATGATGACCACAACTCCGACATCGTTGACGCGGAGTATCGCATGTCCGACGGCTCACCGCGGCAGGCGAGCCATTTCCGCGAGGGCGTCGATGCGATCATGGACCCGACCCTCGCCGCCGGGCAGACGTTTTATCCGAATTTCTACCGCATTGCAGACCGTAACATGTTCGACGCGATCGGGTGGGACTTTCCCGCTTCGCCCGCCGACGTGGCGCCCCCGCAACCGGAGCCGATGACTTTTTCATCCAATCCGGCGGCTCTGAGTACCTCAAGCATCACCATGACCGCAACGATCGCGACCGACGCGACGAATCCGGTTCAGTACTTTTTTGAAGAGACGACCGGGGGACCCGGAGGGACGACGAGCGGCTGGCAAACCCCGAACTCATACGTAGACGCGGGCCTGAATGCAAACACACTTTATGCCTACCGCGTCAAAGCGCGCGACGCCGTCCTTCCGACGCCCAACGAGAATACCTTCTCCGAGATCGAGGATGCGGCGACCCTGATCCAGACGCCTGGCGGAATCGCATTCTTCAACGTCACCAACGATTCCGCTCAGGTCACGGCGACGGGCACTTTTACGAATCTGAATGCGGGAATGTCGGGCATTTACTTCGACGTGAGCCCGCCCGGCGCGTATGGAAACGCGTTCACGTGGATTCAATCGAACACGGCGACGATCACCGGGCTGTTAGCGGGTCAGACTTATATTGTGAAGGCGAAGGCACGCAATCAGGACGGCATTGAAACCGCCTTCGGATCGTCATCGCAGATTGATACGATCCCGTTCATTGGTGACTGCAATAATGACGGCCTTTTGAATGTGGAAGGCGACATCCCTTGCTTCGTGGACGCGCTATTGGGATTCGATATTCCGGAGGGCGCTATTTTTCGAAGCGATTTGAACTTCGACGGATTCACCGACGGACTGGATGTTCAGGAAATGGTCAACTGTTTTGTCTTCGGATGCAACTAGCTTCCGATTTGATGTTTTGCTTTGTGTGGATTGGCCGCGACGCGTTCCGGAATCTCTGCATGAACTCCGAGGCCGCTGGCGCAAGTACACCGTTGAGAAAGGGAATCGACTGATGCAACGAAAACCGACCGCGTTGAAGTATCTGTTTTGCGCAGCGACGATTGCGATGATGGCGGTTCAATCGGCCGTCGCTCAATCTCCCGGCCGGGGCGACATGTCGGCCGTATTGGAGGAAACGTCCGTAGAGGACGGCATCGCCGTGCCGGGAATTGGTATCGAGTTCTACCATGAGACATGGGGAATGCCGGACCCGAATCGGGAATACACTCAGGCCTGTTTTGCGGTCGGCACGGCTCCGGAGGTCGTCGAGTACCTTAACAACCTGCTGGAGGGCGACGTCGCGGGGCCTCGCTATCAGATTACTAGTCGCTGGCTGGGGTCTCAGGGCAGCAATCGAAATCTGACCTGGAGCTTCGTACCAGATGGCTTGTTCATTCCGTCCGGCATCGGAGAGGCCGCGGCCAACAGCGACCTGTTTGCCCGCCTGGACGCGCTTTTCGCCGCGCAAGGGGGCAGGGCGACGTGGGTCAACCGATTTGTACAGAGCTTCAACCGCTGGGCGGAGGTAAGCGGCATCTCCTACACGCGCATCACCGTCGGCGGCAATGACTGGGACGACGGCGCGGCCTGGGGCAACGCAGGCGCTGCAAACCTTCGCGGTGACATCCGCATCTCCATGAAGAACATCGACGGCGCTAACAATGTCCTGGCGTATAACCAGTTTCCCCAGAACGGCGACATGGTCCTGGATCGCAGCGAAAGCTGGGGCAGCGCCGCGAATCAGCACCGTTTCATGCGAAACATCATCATGCACGAGCACGGTCACGGCCTCGGCGTCCTGCACGTGTGCCCTGTGAACAACACGAAGCTGATGGAGCCTTTCCTCGCGCTCGCGTTTGACGGCGTTCGCCACGACGATATCCGCGCAGCGCAGCGCCATTACGGCGACAGCTTTGAAGGCGGCGCCGGTAATAACTCAGCCGGCGCAGCAAACCCCATCGGAGCGGTTGACATTGGCTCGCCGATTACGCTGGGCGAACTCCCCCCGCCGGTCAGCGGAACGAGTCCGACGGTTTCTTCGACGATCAGTATCGACGCCAATGCGGAGCAGGACTGGTATCTCTTCAGTGTACCCGGCCCTCGCGTGGCGACTGTTACCGTCACGCCACGTGGTATCAGCAGCTACGATTCGTGCGCCCAGGGCGGGTCATGCCCGTCGGGATGCCCGATCAACAGCCTGGCAGCGGCCAATCTCAATGTCGAGTTGATTGGCACCGACGGCAGCACGGTGCTCGGCACGGCCGACACTCAGGCCGGGGGCCTCGCGGAGACGATCTCCGGTGTCACGCTGCCCGCAGCGGGCGATTATTACGTTCGCGTGTACGAGGGGGATGCCCCTTCGACGTCACAACTCTATGTGCTCAATATCTCGGTGATGGCGGTGCCCTGCCAGGATCCGTCAGTCGACCCGATCGCGGACGATGCCAATGTATGCAGCATCGCTTACGCGTCACCGGCACCCTCCGCATCTGGTACGCCGCCCTTCACCTGGACGCTCGACGGTCTTCCGCCGGGCGGCATGGTCATCGACAGCAATACCGGTGTCGTTTCATGGCCCAATCCGATCGCATCGGCGACGCCCTACACTATTACCGTGAAGGCCACGAGTCAGTGCGGCGTCGGCACCAGCTCTGTGTCGTACCAACTGACCGTCAAGCCGGGTGACTTCGACGGCGACGGCCTCGTGACGGTCGCCGACATCGGCCCGTTCGTGGACCATCTGATCGACGTCGATAGCTCGACGCCGTGCGCCGAGGATGTGAACCTGAACACGTTTGGTGACGGACTGGACGTGCAGACGTTCATCGACAGCATGTGACGTCCCGAGCGGGCGTGTCCCGTCAGAGACTGGAAATCATCAGAAAGGCCCGCGACGTTGATCCGTCGCGGGCCTTTTCATTTTTTTTGCTGGCGCAGCGTCTGATCCTCGAACGCAATCAGTCGCACCGCTCAATCGCGATCGCTCCGGCCTCGCCGCCGCCGATACATGCCGTGGCGATACCGATTCGTTTGTTGCGTACCTTCAGAGCGTTAATCAGCGTGACGAGGATTCGGGCTCCGCTTGCCCCGATGGGATGTCCCATCGCCACCGCCCCGCCCAGGACGTTGACTTTGTCGTGCGGCAATTCATGTTCTTTCATGGAGGCGAGCACCACCGCCGAAAACGCCTCATTGATCTCGAACAGGTCGACGTCGGCAAGGCGGAGCGAACAGCGTTCGAGGACTTTGCGAATCGCCTGAATAGGCGCAATGGAAAACCAGGTCGGCTCAACACCCACACTCGCGTATCCGAGAATGCGCGCCTGCGGACGAAGCCCCAGCGACTTCACCCGATCGCCCGATGCAACAACAATCGCCGCCGCCCCGTCACTGATGCTCGAGGCATTTCCGGCGGTGATGGTCCCGGCTGTCAAGAAGGCCGGTCGCAACGATCGGAGTTTTTCTTCGTTGAACTTGGTCGGCTCTTCGTCAATGGCGATCAGCTTCGTCGCCTTCTTGTCAGCGATCTCGATCGGGCAGATCTCCTGCTTGCAATGCCCGGCCTCGGTCGCCGCGATGGCCCGCTTATAGCTGGCGACCGCGAACGCATCCTGCTGCTCGCGCGAGAGGCCGAATTTCTGGGCGCACAACTCCGCGTGTTCGCCCATGAGCTTCTTATCAAACGCGTCGGCAAGGCCGTCGTAGATCAGTGAATCAATCACCTCATCATGGCCCATGCGATAGCCGCTGCGCCCCTTGAGCAGCAAGTACGGCGCGCGGGTCATGTTCTCGGTCCCGCCGGCGACAATCAAACCCGCGTCTCCACACTGCACGGCCTGCGCCGCCATGCGAACGGCCCGCATCGCCGAGCCGCACATTTTGTTGACCGTGGTCGCGCCGCACGAAACCGGAAGCCCGGCGCCGATGGCCGCCTGCCGGGCGATGTTTTGGCCGAGGCCGGCACTGAGCACGCAGCCCATGATGACTTCGTCGATTGTCTCCTTTTCCGCGCCCGAACGAGAAACGGAGGACTTGACCACCTCCGCCGCTAGTCTTGTAGCGGGCACGTCTGAAAACACGCCGTTGAAGGCGCCGATGGGCGTGCGCGTCGCACCTGCCAGATAGACTTCCGTTTTCATGCTCTCACCCGTGAATTGACAATGACCCAGCAGTTGGGCTCCTCGCCCCGCCAGTCTCACCGCTGCCTGTGAGTCCCACCGGCAATTCGCGCGCCAATGCCCGCAGTCCAGCGAATTAGAGGTTCAGGAAAGAAACTTCGTCGTCTATGCGAGGTGCTGCTCGGTCGGTGGTGAGGAATTGTCCAGCGCATTCTTCGGCGGTCCCTGCCGGCCCGATAGATCGATCGCCAGGCGAATCGCCTCCTTCATAGAGCCCGGATCGGCCCGGTTCTTGCAGACGATGTCGTAGGCTGTTCCGTGATCGACACTGGTGCGGATGATGGGCAGGCCGAGGGTGAGATTGACCGCGCGGTCGAACGCCAGCAGCTTGACCGGGATCAGGGCCTGATCGTGATACATGGCCACGACGCCGTCGAACTCGCCCTGCGCGGCCCGCAGGAAAACCGTGTCCGCAGGATAGGGGCCCGTGGCATTGATGCCGGCATTGACGGCCATCTCGACGGCGGGCTGGATCACGCGGATTTCTTCGTCGCCGAATCGGCCGTTTTCCCCGGCGTGCGGATTCAACCCGGCCACGGCGATGCGCGGATTGTGCACGCCGAACCAATCCCGAAGCGCCACATGAAGCAGGTCGATCGGCTGAAAGACCAGGCCGATGGTGAACCCGTTGCGAAGCTCGAAGAGCGGTTCGTGGATGCTGGCCAGGGCAACGCGAAGGGGCCCGCCGGTAAACATCATCGAAACGCGTTTCGTCCGAAAGCGCCGGGCCAATAAGTCGGTATGCCCCGCGAACTCGAAGCCCGCCATTTGCCAGGCGGTTTTGTTGATCGGCCCGGTGACCATGGCATCCAGTCGGCCGGCGCGGATGTCCGTTATGGCCTCGTCAAGAAACCGCATCGACGCCTTGCCGCCTTCGACGGTTGGCTTTCGCATCGGCCGCGTGTCGAGTCCGAATTCGTCGAAGTCGGCCGTCACGACGTTTGTGCCGTTGGCGCGGGGTTCTTCGTGCGGGCGGTGTATCCAGTATGGGTTCAGTTCGGCGAGGTCCGCCGCGTAGGACAGCAGCTCATCAATGCCGTAGATGACGAATTGTGCGCGACTGCGCAACGATTCGTCGGCCAGGGCCTTTACAATGACCTCTGCGCCGATGCCGCCGGGATCACCCATCGTGATGCCGATGCGCGGCAAGCCACCTGCGTTGTCGACCTTCGAATCCACAAAAAACTCCGCGAGAGCCGTTCGTCATTCCCACGGGGAACGCATCGAACGGTCGGTTCATTATATACTCAGGATTGAGCCGCGACCCGCGCGGGCGACTTACGCCTGTCCTGATCGCCGAAGGCGCTCGACGACCGCTTGCGGGTCGCCGCCTGCGATGGTCTGGAGATGCTGCACGATCGTTCGAGAAAGGATGTCTGTTTCGATATTCACCTGCGCGCCAGCCTGCTTTTTTCCGAGGGTCGTCCGCTCAAGCGTCGTCGGAATCAGGGCGACGCTGAAGCAGTCGTCGCGTCGATTCGCAACGGTCAACGAGATTCCGTCAATGGCGATCGACCCCTTGGGTATGACGTAGCGCATCGCACCGGCATCGAGGGCAAACCACCACATCGATTCTTCCGGCGATTGTTCCACTCGCTCGACTTTCGCGACTGCATCGACGTGACCCTGGACAAAATGCCCGTCGATGGGGTCGCCGGCCTTCAGCGATTTCTGCAGATTCACGCGGCCCCCTGCGCGCAGGGCGCCGAGGGTGGTTCGGCGAAGCGTCTCGGCCACGACGTCAAATGTCGCGCAGTCCCCATCATTCGTCGTCGCCGTCAGGCAAACGCCGTCGATGGCGATGCTCGCGCCAAGGGCGACGCCCCTCCAATAGCCCGGCGCGCGAACTTTCAGGCGCATGCCACCCGGGGCGGAAGTCGCGTCCACGATCTCTCCGATGCAGTCAATAATCCCGGAAAACATGATGCCCCGTTTGATTCAGACGCCCCTGCCGCAACGCCTTAGCAACGACTATCCAGGGACGCGTACACGAGAGAACACCCGCCGGTGGTGCGATCAATCTTCCGCACCACGCAGCTATCGACATGCTAGCCTGAACCGTCCCGCGGGGCCAAGCACGGCCGATAGGACGCCTGCCCACTTGCGCCGCCGCGCAAAAGAAAGGCCCGCCGGAATATTCCGACGGGCCTCTACTGTAATATGCAATCCGAATCTGATCGGATTTACATCTTCGCAAGCTTCTGATCGGCGGCCTTCTTGGCGGCGTCGAACTGAGCCTTGGCCATGCTGATGCGGGCCGAGACTTCGCAGTTGGTCTTCGTCTCGCCGATCACGTACTCGACTTTGCCGGCCTTCTTGGCCATCGGGCAGACCTTGCTGGAGCAATCGACTTCCTTGCCCTCGACGACGTAGGTCATCTTGACGACCTTCATGGCGTCCATCGCGGCGGCGCGAGCCTTGACCGCGTCGTCATAGCTGTCGAAGTTGCGGGCGAGCACGATAAACTTAGCGCCATCGGTCTTGATTGCCTTGGCGAACTCTTCCTTGGAAACGCAGGCGAACGACTCCTTCTTGCAGGCGCTTGCACAGGCCTTGCCCTCGGCCTTTGCCAGGGCTGCCTTGGACTTGCAGCAGGAAGAGCCCTCGCTCTTATCGCTGGCCAGGGCTGCCTTCGACTTCGAGCAGGAAGAACCTTCGTCCTTGGCGCTGGCCAAGGCAGCCTTCGACTTGGAGCAGCTTGAGCCTTCGGCGCTGGCCGTCTTGGACTTGCAGCAGCCGGTCATGTCCTCGGCGCAGTAGATGGTCTTGCCATCAACCACGGCGGCGATCGTCGTGTAGCGACCAACGAAGCGCTCCGACACGTCGGCCAGAGTCGCCATCGCCTTGTCCTTGCAGTCGAACTGCTCGCCGGCGACGGCAAAGCGTACCTTGGCGCCCTTTTCCTCAGCCGCCTTGTCAGCAGCCATCGGGCAGTCGAACTCCTTGTCGCCCACCATCATCGTCAGATGCGGGAACTCGCCCATCGAGCAGGCGGTCAGGCTCGACAACTTGGTGTCCTTGCTGTCCTGCTTGGACTTGCAGCAGCCGGGACCGGCCCAGGCAAGGTTAGTCGTGAATGCAAAAACGGCGGCAAATGCAACTGCGGCTAAGACAAAACGCTTCATCTACTGACTCCTTCATTGGGTCTTCCGTCGAAAACTGGAAGACAGACATTGATGCTCGCGGTCACGGTCGATCCGCGATTCGGCTCACTTACTCACCCGCCTTCGATTCCAACGAATCCAGGGCAGTTACAGGTTCTCATTCACAAAACTTGCTCGGGGTTACAATCACCCGCCATTATAGCCTCGGCGTCGATCGTTGACCAGTCGCGGCACAGCCCGCACAACTGGGGTATTTGGCCTCTCGAAGGGTATCAGGGGCGTGCGAATAGTCACGGCTGGGGCGAAGACACCGGCGAATCCAGTTCCGATTTCAGCATTCGATACATGCCTGCGTACTGTCCGCTATTCTGGATGCCGTTTTCGACCAGCTTGTAGGCCTGGTCCATGCGTCCGGTGCGTCGATAAGACATGATCAACGCCTGATCCACCGCGACCAGATCCGTCCCACCCACCTTCGGTCGACTTGCCAAGAGAAACGGAATCGCCGCCTCCCACTCACTGCGCAATTGGTGAAGGCGACCGACATAGCGTTCTACCATGCCGGAATCGGCGGCCCCGCGAGGGATCATGAACTTGCCGCGCTCGATCGCTCGACTCGCAATCTCTCGGTCGGAATCTGACAGGCGGTCTCTCAGGCGCTCGCGGCAGATAAGCAGGAAGTAATCGTATTCGAGGCTGGCAGATGAATACTCCGGCACGGCCTTCCGCGCCGCGGCGTAGAGCGACTCGGCGGAGGCGAAGTCTTTCCGCTGGATCATCACCCGACCGACCATTGCCGTGATCGGTCGCAGAATGCCGGGATGCGACTTGGGATCCTGCCATTGCTGCGCCGCCGCCAGAACGTCGGGCGTCATCTGCGATTCATAATCCCGGGCCAGCTTGTCGAATCGCTCGAACGCGCCGGGGTTCGTGGATTTGAAGAAGGGAATCTCCATGAGCTTGCGAAGGGTGTGCGCGACGGCGTACCGATCGTACATGTTGTCGCCGAGCCGCCGCAGGAATTCTTCGTTCGCCGGCAGATTCGCGTACGCCTCTTTTGAGACGGCAAGGGGCCCGGCCAGACCGGTCATCGTCTGCACGATGGATCGAGCCAGCACGGCCTGACCCAGGAGCGTCGGGTGGACGTGGTCGTCCATCAGTTCCCAGCCGATGCATCCGCCGGGACTCTGGTCGCGAAACATCTGGCGCGTGTCGCAGAAGATCGCCTTTCCCTCGAGGGCGGCGCGCCTCAGCGCGTCGTTGCACGGACCGATGCACCGCCAGGGCATGGGATCGAGGTCGATCGCCTTTTCGAATGCAACACGCGCCTGCCCGGCATTGCCCTTTGCCAGTAATGCCCGACCCAATTGGTAATGAGCCCTGGTGTGGGCGGGATACAACTTGATCGCCGATTGAAACAACTGGGCGGCATGCGAGGGATCACTCACGATGGTGCGTTCAGCCTCAGCGACGAGCTCGCCCACGCGCTTCTGATCCGCGACCGACAGGCCCTCCAATCGCTCGACCCCCAATGGGGCCAGGTCGCGCTCGTTGGCCGCGACGCTGCACACGATTGTCGGAACACGGCGACTGGCGCAGCGGCTGATCATCTCCGAGACGTGTTCTCCGAGGTTTCTTGCCGCGGTGGCTCGGAGTGGATCATCGGGCCCGACGTAGTCCTGGCCGACCATGACCTCCATCAGCGTTCGATCCGGCGCGCCGGCTGGCGGACCGGCGATGAGGCGGTCGATGCCCTGCATCAGGGCGGTCGATCGGACGGCGCGATTCATGACCATCGCCAGCGGATGGCTGCCTGCCCAATGGAGCGAGGCGACGCCGAAGGCCCCGTAGAACTCGTTGTTGCCTGCATACACGACAACCAGGTCCGGTTCGTAGTCGAGCGCCTCTGTCACCATTCCCAAGACGGGAAAGCTCGCGACCGCCGTCGTGCCGAGATTGATGACCTCGACGCGGCGATCGGGCCAGACCTGCGCGAGCATCGCTTCGAGAAACGCCGACGGCGCGAAACCCATCGTCTGGGGAAATCCCTTCATCGCCGAACCGCCGGCCAGAAAAATGCGCACGGCATCCCTGGGCTTGGGCTTGAGGAAGGTGAAAGTGTTGATCGCCCCCTGCTTGCTTCGATTGGCGAAGAAGTAGGAGGCCGGGCCGGCCTTGTCGGTGATGCACACGACACCGTCAGGCGTGGGGCCGAGCTCGAGGATCGTCGGTGGATAGCCGCCGAAGCCGCAAAACCGAAGCACGAACTCCGTCGCCCCGATCAAGACGAGCGGAATCGAGAATGCCAGTAACGCGAAGACGAAGCGCTTGCGGCGTGAGAATCTCCGAGCCTCCGGGGGAACTGGAGGGGTCGCAGCTGAAGACGACGGGACCGATGACTGACTGGCTTTTCCTGGCATCGTTTGGATCCGCGATCAACCCTGACCGGGTGGCTCACTAACAATTACGAGCATATATCCGATCAGCGGCATTTCGCCAGAACTGCAAATTCCGGTACTGGTAGCGATTGTTCTTTTGCAGAGAATCGAGGCGATCGAGCACAACTGGCCCGCTCCCTTACGGTCGCGGCTCGGATTGAGGCAAACGATACAAATACCCAAATCCCAAATCGGGTAGGCGGGGGCCTTTCGGCCCCGGCATTCCACCAGGGGCCGCGTCCATTGCACGCCGATGCCGCGGCACGTTCGCTGTCCAAGCCCAATCGCACGAGTTCCTGAAGCCGGGTCCGCCACCTCTTCCACTGCTTCCGCAAGATGGCCCGCGGCTTTCCGACGCAGCCATTGGTCCAGCGTTTCGAGACTCACCCTGACCTCGGTCGATTTGATGTATGCAACCCATCCACGCAGGATCGGTCTCAACTCCTCGATGACCGCGATCAGGCTGCGACCCCGTCCGCGCCGAAGCAGCGCCCGAAGCTCCGTCTTGAAGCGCTGCACCGATTGCGGAGCGATCTTGAGCTTGGGCTGGCGATGCGTCGTCACGCTGTAGCCCAGGAACTTCCGTTCCCACGGCCGCGCCACGGCGCTCTTCTCCCGGTTGACCTTCAATCTCAGCCGTCGGGCGAGGGACCTTTCCAGCGAGGCCATCACCCGTTCCCCCGCCGCCTTCGACCGCACGTATGCGCTGCAGTCGTCGGCATAGCGGACAAAGCGATGACTCCGCTGCTCCAATTCCCTGTCGAGTTCATCCAGCAGGATGTTCAACAGGAGCGGAGACAGCGGGCCGCCCTGCGGCGTTCCTTCGACTCGTGCCGAGACCACGCCGCCATCCATCATCCCCGCCCGCAGATACCCGCAACCAAGGCTTCCAGAGGACTTGAACCTCCAAGTCATCACGCCATGCCCGGCGCACAAAAAAGCCCGCCGGAGTCCGGGTGGACTTCCGGCGGGCGAAGCTGAGTAAGGCTGCTGGCAGCAGCCACGTTCGCTGCCCTACAGCAGCCTCCAACGTTTACCTATGTCCACGGATCACCTCCACTTCAAAGGGCCGACTCCCCGACCGATGCCCGGCAAACAAATGTGACTGGCACCGTCGGGCCGAAACCCGCCCGCCGACCGTCGCCAACGGGCCCAGTGCGGAAGTGCAGCCGATCGGCCGCCGTTCCGCCGCAGGCCCTTGCGATTCGAGTTGGTCGTCCGCCCATTTTTGGAGGACCAAACGCGACCACCACGGGCCCACAATCAAAGTGTATCTATACAAACCTTTACGGGTCAATCGAAATCTGCCTCAATCCCGGACTGTCTTCACAAAAAATTGCCGATGGCCCCGAGGCCGAATTCGGCCATCCGAGGCCCTCAAACCGCTATACTGGTATGGCTGGCCGGCGCTTGGACCGAGGAGGGCGATCAGGCAGCCATCACTGAGTCAACGCCCATGAAGAAGTACATCCCCCCGGTTCTTTTCGCCTCGTTGCTCATCGGCGCCGTCACGCCGGCTGCCCCTGCGCAGCTGAGAGTCGTTTGCTACAACGTCGCACAGCTCAACGGCAATCAGGCCGCCCTTCAGGCCGTTTTCGCGGCACTGAACGCCGACGACAAACCCGGCTTCGCCGTCGCCCCGCACGTCTATACTTTTCAGGAGATGGGCAGCTCCGACCCGGCGCCGCTGCTCACCATGCTCAACGCCGTAGCTCCTCCGGGCGTCACCTATGCCCTCGGAACTTTCACCATCAACACGCCGCCGAATACCAGCGAATCCAGTTCGGCCGGGGCACAGGCGATGTACTACCGCTCCGACATGCTCATGGAAGAAGTCGCAGCACATGCAGACATTTCGACCGGCGCGGGTCGCAACGCCGACCGCTGGAAGCTCAATTTAATCGACTACGACTCACCGGCCGCATCGTTCTACATTTTCAGTTGTCACCTCAAGGCTTCGACCGGCTCCAGCAATGAGTCACAGCGGCTGGCCGGCGCGACGGCGATTCGTGCAAGTGCCGATGCACTTCCCGCCGGCACGCACATCATCTACACCGGCGACTGGAATGTTTATAGCAACCTGGAATCCGCCTACCTGAAGTTTCTTTCGGTCGGCTCTGGTCAGTCTTTCGACCCGCTGGGGACCGGTTCATGGGCCGGCGCGGGCAATGCGATCAAGCACACACAAGCGCCGTGCCGCAATGGATGCTCGCCGCTCGTCGCTGGTGGGCTGGATGACCGATTCGATCATCAGCATGTCACGGCCGCGTTCAACGACGGCGAAGGACTGGCACTGATTGCCGGAACGTATCGCTCGCTCGGCAATGACGGCAACCATTACGACACGGACATCAACGCGGGCAACAACACCTACTATCCGCTGGACATCCCGCGATCGAATGCACTGGCCACGAATCTGAAAACTGCGAGCGACCACGTGCCGGTGGTGGCGGATTACCAGCTTCCGGCAGTGCTGAGCGCGTCTTTTAGTTGCGAATGCGGCCGCGTGATTGTAGGGGCCGTGGTCAATGCCGACGTACAAATCAGCAATGTCGCCCAAGCCATCACTGCAGCGGGGGCGGATGAACTCGACTACGAGATTGAGGGCTCCGGCATCTTGTCCGGTTCGGTGACCGGCGTCATTCCGGCGCTCGATCCTGCCGAGCTGGTATCGCTTGCACTCGATACCAGCACGGTCGGCCTCTTTGCCGGATCGGTCGATGTCACTTCCACCAGCCAAGCGGCGCAGGTGCTTGATCCGGTCTTTAATCTGCAGACACATGTGCTGCGGCCCGCCAACGCCTCATTCGATAGCGCCTCCGACCTTGACACCAAGCTCATCTCGCAATCACTCCCGGCCAACTCAGGGGTCCATCTGCTTTCGGTTGATGTTCATAATCTCGGTCACGACATGGATCAGGCCACGCTCGACATCGACGGCGTCACGGGCGTGGCGGCCCCGTATAGCGGCGGAAGCCCGACTCTGACCAGTGGAATCGGCTTCATCTCATCGACGATCGACTTTTCTTTCGATACGACCGGCCTCGCACCAGGTACCTATGAGAACCTCGTCCAGGTCGACGTGAGCGACGAGGACATACCCGGAGAATCGACCAGCTCACTCCAGCTCACGCTTCAGGTCATCGTTCCCGGCGGTAATGCTGATGTGGACTGCGACGATGACGTGGACATGGATGATGTAGACGCCTTCGCGCAGGTACTGGTCGAACTCGACACGGAGGCGTGTCACGTCGGGCGATCCGACTTCGACGGCTCGACGTCGGCGAACGGCGCGGATATTCCCCTGTTCATCCAGGCCTTCCTTAATCCATGACCGGACGGATTCTTTACGAGGTCCAGGCCTCCTTCACTAACGAAGAAGCAGCGCGTCGCTGGGAAGAGTGGCTGCGCTCGAAGCATATCGCGGAGGTCGTCGCCGCCGGGGCTTTGGAGGGGCGAGTCATACGTCTGGATTCAGAAGCCGCCTCACTCGTCGCTCAGTATTGGTTTGATTCGCGGGAGGCGTTTGATCGGTATCTAGCCGACCATGCCCCGCGCCTGCGCGCTGAGGGGGTCGCCCTCTTTTCGCCGGAGGAAGTCATCTATTCACGTCGGATCGGCGAGCAAATCGCGTAGACTCGTTACATAATTCGGTGATCGTCCGGAAATATCGGATCGCCACCGCCTAATCCAGATGCCGTTGCGCGGAACGCCTTGCCGCATTTCGGCGGATGCGGTCTTACCCTAGAATGCCCCGTCCACCCGCGGGGGCCTCGGGTGCTGGAAGGAGCCGAGACAGGAATGCCCGGAGGCCCAAGCGCCAACCAGTATGAAACCAGCCGCAAGGGTGGCTCGCCGATTCACTTCATGCGCGTGTTGCGCTTTTCCCGACCGTACTTCCCTGCGCTGTATCCCGGCTTGTTCTGTATCGTCATCTTCGCGATGACGTACTCGCTGAACATCGTGACGCTTCTGCCGGTCATCAAGCTGATGGCCGACAACCAGAGCCTGCCGACCTGGGTGGACCAAACGATCAGCGAGAAGCGGCTTCGCTTTCTGCTGATTGAGTCCGACGGAAAACTCCAGATCGTGGCCACGAAGGGGGTAAAGGAGCTTCCTGAGGGGGTGCGAGATCGGGACACGGTGGTGAGCATCAATGGGCAAGAGCTCACCGGGCCGGAAGCCTTTCGCGAAGTGACATCGCTGCCCAACGGATCGGATGCGACGATTGAAGTGCTGCATCCGGGAACCGGTGAGTCGAAAACCGCGACGGTGGCTCTGAAGAAACTGGAGTCGCTCGATTACCTGCTCCTTCGCGTCGGTCGCCTCCTGCCTGCCGAGACGACGAAGGAAGCGAAGATGCACACGCTCTACATCGTCTTTGCCACGATTCTCGTCATCACCGTCGTCGGCGGTGTATGCCGATTCTTCGGTGAGTATCTCATCGCCCTTGTCGCCGGGCGTACCGTCGTGGCCATTCGCAGACAGATGTACGATCGGGTGTTGAAGTTTCCCGTTTCTTATTTCGCCACGCGCGGGGTGAGCGATACGGTCAGTCGATTTGTTCAAGACAGCCAGGACATCTATCGAGGCCTCAACTTCGTCTTCGCCAAGAGCCTGCGCGAGCCGCTGAAGGCCGGTTTCGCTTTTGCCTTTGCCCTGATCCTCGACTGGCGTATCACGCTGATTACGGTCGCCGTCGCCCCGCTCGCCGGCATACTGATTCGCAAATTCGGCAAGATGATCCGCAAGGCGAATAAGGGCCTGCTTCAGGGATACGGCCGGATGCTCAACGCCATCGAGAGCGCTTTGAGCGGTATTCGCGTGGTCAAAGGCTACACGATGGAGAGCTACGAGCGACGCCATCTGCACGCCGTCGACACTCACATGCTCCGCCAGCAGATGAAGATCGAACGTACCGATGCACTGACAGGGCCTGCTTTTGAAGTGATGGGCGTCTTCGTTGCCATCGGAGCGATCGCTTATTTTGCCAACCTGATGTTCGACAATCGGATGGACTTCGCCAAGTTTACGACGATCGCCGCGTGCATGGCGGGCATGTTTGATCCGGTGCGAAAGATGTCATCCTTCTACAACCGCATTCAGCAGGCCAATGCCGCGTTGGACCGCGTCTTCGAGATCATCGACCTGCCAACTGAAGAGACTGATCGTCACACGGCCAAAGTCCTGCCGACGATCAGCGAGAGCATCGAGCTTCAGAACGTCCGCTTCACCTACCCCGGCAGTGAAAAGCCCGCCCTCGACGGCATCAGCCTTACGATCAAGCGCGGCGAGCGCGTCGCATTTGTCGGGCCCAACGGGTCCGGCAAGACGACGCTACTAGCCATGCTCATGCGATTCTTCGATCCGCAGGAAGGCCGCATCCTCATGGACGGGAAGAACATCGCGGACTACTCGATGTGGTCTCTCCGAAGACAGATCAGCCTGATCACGCAAGACAGCGTGATCTTCGCGGACACCGTCGCGAACAACATCGCTTATGGCGAGGACCGATTGCTACGGCGCCTTGTTTTGCGCCGAAGGCACCCTGAGAGATTTCCGCCGGGACCCGACCCAGACCACGAACGAATCGTCCAGGCTGCGAAGGCGGCGTACGCGGATGAGTTCATTCGCGAGAAGCCCGAGGGGTACGACACCTACGTCGGGGAGCACGGCACGCAGCTTTCCGGCGGGCAGAAGCAGCGTATCGCGATTGCGCGGGCCATTCTGCGCAATGCGCCGATATTCATCTTTGATGAGGCGACCAGTCAGATTGACAGCGAGAGCGAGCAGAAGATTCACGACGCAGTGGAACACTTCCTGGAGGGTCGCACCGCGCTGATCATCGCCCACCGCTTCTCGACGATTCTCCAAGCCGATCGCATTGTTGTCCTCGACCGAGGCCGTGTGGTGGATTCGGGCAGACATCCAGAACTCATGGAGCGCTGCAAGCTCTATCAGACCCTTTACGGGTCTCAAATCATGGACGACAACTAATCGCAGCATTCGAGAACCAGACTCGCTGCACTCACACCGTCCGACAGGGTTCTCGGACGTGCGGTGCCGAGCGCACGCCCGGTATCGGTAGCGTTTGTTTTTTTGCAGAGAATCGAGGCGATCAAGCACAACTGGCCCGATCCCTTACGGTCGCGGCTCGGATTGAGGCAAACGATACCAGTACCGCACGCCCCCCCAGCCATGAATCATTCCATCGGTTCCGCTAAGATGGGAGCATTGGCCCGAGGGGGGACCGCCAAACAGGTATTCTGCGCGCCACACCGTGGGAGGAGAGGGAAACTGTGCGAAGCATCATTGCTATCTGGCTGATTTTCTGCTGCGCGTCTCAAGCGGTACAGGCTGCGCCTCATGCCTTCATCGGCGCGACGCTGATCCCGATCGGCGCTCCCGAGATCGAGAACAGCGTACTCATCATCGAGGACGGAAAGATCGTCGCCGTCGGTACGGCCGGTGCAACGCGGATACCCGATGACGCCGAGCGCATCGACGTTCGGGGCAAGGTGATCATGCCGGGTCTCATCGACACGCACAGCCATGTCGGCGGAGGTTGGGGCGGTGATTCGAGCGCGCCGATTCAGCCTGACGTGCGCGTGCTCGACTCGATCAACGTTCGCGACTCTGGATTTCAAAAGGCCCAGGCCGGCGGACTGACGACGATGAACATCATGCCCGGTTCGGGGCATCTTTTTTCGGGACAGACGATCTATGTCAAGAACAAGGACGGCCGAACCCTTGAGGACCTCGCGATCATCGACGCCGAGGGACATATCCGCGGCGGCATGAAGATGGCCAACGGCACGAATTCGCAGAAGGGCCCGCCGTTTCCGGGTACGCGGTCCAAGTCTGCGGCGCTGGTTCGACAAAAGTATGTCAAGGCGCAGGCCTATCGACAGAAAATCGCCGACGCGAAGGGCGACGCAGAGAAAATGCCTGAGCGCGATCTGGAGATGGAGGCGCTGGTCGAGGTATTGGAGCACCACCGCGTCGTCCATCATCACACCCATCGCAATGACGACATCATGACCGTGCTCCGGCTTCAGAAGGAGTTCGGTTTCAAGGTCGTCCTTCACCATGTGAGCGAAGCGTGGAAGGTCGCCGACGAAATCGCGACCGCAAAGGCCCCGTGTTCCGTGATTCTGGTGGACAGCCCCGGCGGTAAGATCGAAGCGGCGAACCTCGTGATGACGACGGGCTCCATCCTTGAGAAGGCCGGGGCATTGGTCGCATTCCATACCGATGACCCAATTACGGACTCACGCCTCTTCCTGCGCATGGCGGCTCTCGGCGTTCGGGCCGGCATGTCGCGCGAAAAGGCCCTGGAGGCCCTAACGATCGCCGGGGCAAAGATGCTGGAACTGGAACATCGCGTCGGATCACTGGAGCCTGGGAAAGATGCGGACTTCATCGTGCTTTCCGGCGATCCGTTCAGTGTGTACACGCATGTACTGGAGACTTACGTCGAGGGGACTCGGGTCTTTGATCTTGCGAATCCGGACGATCGGCTGTTTGCCGTCGGCGGCTACGGCGCGGGACACGATCAGGTCATGCACTTCTGCTGCTTTGAGGGCCCACACAATGACTAAGTTTCCCCTCATCGCCGCGATCATGTTTACCGTCTGCTCCACGACGAGCGCCGAGACGCTCGTCATTCGCGGGACGACTGTTCATACGATGGCTGGTTCGGCGATCAGCGACGGCGTCGTGATCATTGAAGACGGCCAAGTCACCAGCGTCGGTGCTGCTGCTTCGATCCCGGTTCCTCAGGGCGCCCGGGTACTCAGTGCCGCGGTTGTGACGCCCGGCCTCATAGACGCCCACAGCGTCGTCGGCCTGACGGGCCATTTGAACCAGGACCAGGATCAGGATCAGCTCGATCTGACCGACGCGATACAACCCGAGCTGCGCGCCATCGACAGCTATAACCCGAACGAATTGCTCATCGAGTGGGTACGCGGCTTCGGCATTACGACCATTCACACCGGCCACGCCCCCGGCGCGCTTGTTTCCGGCCAGACGATGATTGTGAAGACGACCGGCAACACGGTGGATGAGGCGCTCATTAAACCGGTGGCGATGGTTGCGACGAGGCTCGGCGTCGATGCGCGGGGAGATGCCAAGTCGCCCGGAACGCGGTCCAAAGCAGTTGCCATGCTCCGCGCGGAGTTCCTGAAGGCACAGAATTATCAGAAGAAAATGAGCTCGGAGGATGAGAAGAAGCGGCCCGATCGTGACTTGCGCCTGGAGGCGCTGGGGAGGGTCCTTTCCGGCGAGTTGCCGCTTCTTGTGACGGCGAATCGCACGACGGACATGTTGTCCGCGATTCGCGTGGCGAAGGAATTCGGCTTCAAGCTCGTTCTCGATGGCGCTGCGGAGGCGTATCTGATCACCGACGAGATCAAGGCCGCCGGCGTGCCGGTGATTATTCACCCGACGATGGCGCGCAGCGGCCGAGGGGAGACGGAAAACATCAGCTTCGAGACGGCCGTGAAGCTCCGCGCCGCGGGAATCCCGACGGCTCTTCAAAGCGGATACGAGTCTTACGTGCCCAAAACGCGGGTGGTGCTCTTCGAGGCGGGAGTTGCGGCTGCAAATGGAAACTCATTCAACGACGCGCTCTCGATGATCACGATCGACGCAGCGAAGATTCTTGGTGTCGCCGATCGCGTCGGTTCCCTGGAGCCCGGCAAGGATGCTGACGTGGCGCTCTTTGACGGCGACCCGTTCGAATACGCGACGCACTGCATCGGTGTTGTTATCAATGGCAAAATCGTCAGCGAGTCGGCGCGCTAAGCAGTGCCATTAAAGAGCCCGTCGTCGACATCGTTTGGCCCCGCGCTAGTCGCATCGGCCGGCGGCGTAAGGCCGAGGTGCTGATATGCCCGATGCGTGGCACATCTTCCCTGTCTCGTTCGCACGACGAATCCGCGTTGAAGCAGGAACGGCTCAACCATGTCCTCGAGTGTGTCACGGCTCTGGCCCATGGTCGCTGCGATGGCCTCGATGCCCGCCGGACCGCCGCGATAGGTCTCGATGAGGGCGGCGAGAAAGGCGCGATCGAGTCGATCCAGGCCGATGCCGTCGATCTCCTCGATGGATAGGGCTTTCTCGACGACGCCGATCGACAGCTTTCCGTCAGCGCGGACCTGGGCATAGTCGCGCACGCGCCGCAGCAGCCGATTCGCGACGCGCGGCGTGCCCCGCGAGCGCTCGGCCAGCATCCGCAACGAATCCTCATCCGCCTGGATTTCCAGCCGCACCGCGGAACGACGCACGATTTCCAACAAGTCATCCGACTCGTAGAATTCGAGGTGATATCGCAGACCGAATCGATCGCGCATGGCCGCCGTGAGCATTCCCGCGCGCGTCGTCGCTCCGATCAGGGTGAATCGCTTGAGCTGAAAGTTCACCGTCCGGCCGGACATGCCGCCTTCTATCGTGAAGTCGACGCGATAGTCCTCCATCGCGGGATACAGGAATTCTTCGACGACTTTGTTGAGCCGGTGAATTTCGTCGATGAACAGAATGTCGCCTTCGGAGAGATTCGTCAGCACGCTCATCAGGTCGGCGGTCTTAACGATCGCCGGTCCGCTGGTGATGCGAATGCGATCGGCAACCTGCATCTCCTCGGCGATGACATGGGCCAGCGTCGTCTTTCCCAGACCCGGCGGCCCATCCAAAAGCACGTGCTCCAACGGTTCGCGTCGTTTTTTTGCCGCATCGAGCGCGATGCGAAGCTGGGCAATGACCTGCCGCTGGCCGATGCACTCATCCAGCCGGCGCGGACGCAGGGCCCAATTGGACTGCTCCTCGCGAGCGTCACCCGGCTCGTTACTCATCATTCGTTCGCGGCTCATCGGACTTTACCCCTCCGCCCCGCTCTTGATTCGATACGCCGCCTTAACCCAGGCCTCGGGACTGGACAAGTCGGAATGAAGCTGCGCTGCCCGTGCAATCCACCTTTGGGCGTCGGCCCGCGAATCTCCCCAGGCCACGAGAACTTCGATCGCATCACGCTGCTCGGGGCTGTATCCGGCGATCGCGGCCGCCGGTGACGCCGCCGCGGCAAATGCGTGATCCTTCACCTTGCCGCGAAGCTCCGCGACGATCTGGTCCGCCATCCGTCGCCCGATTCCCGGCAGCCGTGCCAGGGCGACGGCATCACCGTTTTCAATGTCGGCGGCAATCCTGGCAACGGGCGCCGCCAGGGCCCGCAGTCCCTTTCGCACGCCCACGCCCTTGACGGTCAGGAAGGTTTCGAAAAACTCGCGGTCCTCGGGGTGAAGGAATCCGATCAACCGTGGTGTCAGATTTCCCCCGGCGGAGCTGCCCTCCAGGTACTCAATCGTGTGCAGGGTGATCGACTGACCGCGACACGCGGCGAGCTCAGGCACCGCATAGCCCGGAACAAGGACTTCGTAGGAAATGCCATCGCGATCGAGGGTGACCGACACCTCTGAGAGTTCACTTAACTGGCCGCGCATTCGCACGATCATCGCAGCGATCTCCCTGCTGAGCCGCCGTCGCGTCTCGAACTCGTGACCGCCGCGCACCACGCGATGGCCAGTGCGTCGGCCACGTCCGCCTGCTGCGGCAATCGATTGAGGTTCAAAGTTGCCTGAATCGCGCGCTGCACCTGCGCTTTTCCAGCGTGGCCATTTCCCGTCAGGGCCTTCTTGATGTGGGTCGATGGCAGCCCGAGAACACCGATACCCCGCCTTGCCGCAGCGAGCAGAACGACGCCGCGAACATGCCCCATCAGGATCGCCGTTCGAGGATGTTTGTAATGGGCGAACAGCTCCTCCACGGCGACGAGTTGCGGTCGCCATTCGTCCATCACCTCGTCGAGGCTCGCGGCGATCTCCCCCAGCCGCGATGCGAGCGAGGCCCGTGAATTGGAACGAATCAAGCCGGCGTCCCGGACGGTGTCCGAGCGCTCCAGCACGGCATATCCCGTGCGCTCGAGGCCGGGATCAATCCCGAGAATGATTTGAGAGACATTTGCGACTGAGGCGGCGCCGGGCGCAGCATCATCGCGTCGAACCCGCTTAACAGGCCTGGTGATCAGACGCGTCGCCATCGGGTGCCATCCTGGCCGTCTTCCAGCGTAAAGCCAAGCTCCGTCAATTTGTCACGAATCCGATCGGCGATCTGAAACTGCTTCGCCTCGCGCGACATTTTCCGCACTTCAATGATCAGGTCGAGCAAACCGGCGGCGTCGCCCGACGATTCCAGACGTTCGATCCGCGCTTTCTCGACAAAGAGCCCGAGCAGGCGTGCCAGCATCATGAATGTCCCGGCCGCACCCTGCCCCGCCTTGCGAAGCTTTTCGTCTTCCTTCGTTTCCAGGCGTGATGCGTCCAGGAAGCGGTTAAGAATGCCTGCCAACTCAAACAGGACGCTGATCGCTCCGGCGGTGTTGAAGTCGTCGTCCATCGCCTCCAGGAACCGGACCTGCTGACGCACGGTTTCCTGAATCAGGTCTTCTGCGGCCGGCAGGGGATTCTGTTCGCGCACCTGTTCCGCCAGAACTTTCAAGGTGTATGGATCAACGCCGGTTGTCCGCTCGATTCGCTCCAGCAGGCGATAAAACGTGTCGATCGCCGTCGTCGCGGCGCGCAAGGCCTCCTCGGAAAAGTCAATCGGCGATCGATACTGCGACTGAAGAATGAGGAATCGCAGCAACTCCGGAGAGTGTTTCGCCAACAGGTTGCGCAACTGGAGCGACTCCATGACCGGCTCAAAGCTCGCGTCGCTCTTCGAAATCTTCTTGGTGTTGAACCGCGTCAATCCGTGATGCAGCCAGTACCGAGCGAAGGGCTTGCCGGTGTCCATCTCCGCCTGGGCGATCTCGTTCTCGTGATGTGGAAACTTCAGGTCCAACCCGCCGCCGTGGATATCAAACGTCTGGCCCAGATACTTCATCGCCATCGCCGAACATTCGATGTGCCACCCGGGACGGCCCTTGCCCCAGGGAGAGTCATACTGCACGTCGGCAGGCTCATCCGACTTGCCCCCCTTCCATAATGCGAAATCGCCCGGATTCCGCTTTCCGGAATGCACGAGACCCTCGCGCGTTCCAGCATGCTGCTCTTCGGGCTTGCGGTGGCTCAACTTTCCGTACTCTGCATCCTTGGCCACGTCATAGTAAACATCACCGCCCGCCTCGTAGGCGACGCCGTTCGCCATCAGGCGCTTGATGTGGGCGATGATTTCGCCGATGTGCTCGCTGGCGCGAGGCATGTGATCGATCGCCCGAACGCCGAGTCGGGCCATTGCTTCGACGTATTCGCGTTCCAGTTCCCGGGCAAGTTCCGGCACTGTTCTGCCCGCTTCGCGTGCCGCGGCGATCAGCTTGTCTTCGACATCCGTGACGTTGACGACCCAGGTGACCTTGAAGCCCTTGTAGCTCAAGTACCGCTTGATCACGTCGAAGATCACCGGACCGACGGCATGTCCGATGTGAGCAGGTTTGTAAACCGTGGGCCCGCACAGGTAGATGCCCACCTTGCCGGGCTCAGCGGACTCGAAGATTTCCTTTTCTCCGGATAACGTGTTGTACAAACGAAGCGTCATGGTTGTGGGTCACCTGGGTAGTATTTGACCGGCGACATCAAGGCGGCGAGGGCAGACCGCGCCGCTGCATCCCGCCCCGACCGAACGCTAATCTAACAAGAGATCGACATGAGGCCAACCACGGCCACGCAGCCGACGGCTTCGCACCGCCCGATGGCGTCGAGGCCCTCGTTGGTCTTCGCCTTGACCGCCACGCGATCGGGCGAAAGGCCTAGAAGCTGGGCAACGGAGTCTCGAATGGATGTCTTGTGAGCTGAGAGCTTCGGTTGTTCAGCCTGAATCACGATGTCGAGATTCACAGGCACGAGTCCGCCACGGCGAAGATCCCCAAGCACCTCGGCGATGAATCTGCGACTGTCCGCCCCCTTGTTGACTGGATCACTGTCCGGGTACCGTTCGCCGATGTCAGGCAGCCCTGCCGCGCCGAGCAGGGCATCGGTGACAGCATGCAGTACGACATCACCGTCGCTGTGCGCCGCCGCCTGGTACTCAAACGGGACATCGACGCCGCCCAATCGCAAGGGCCCGCCGGCCACAAGCCGATGAAGATCGGTGCCCAATCCGACACGATGAATGGTCAGCTCAGTCGTCATTCTTCCCAAACCCCCTGGAAGACTTCTTCCGCCGGTCCGGTCATGAAGACACTCGAATCGGCGCCCTCGAGCCATTCCAGATTCAGGTCACCGCCGGGCAGATGAACCGTTGTCGAGCGGTCCAGCCGCTCTTCAAGGACGCCCGCAACGTGTACCGCGCAGGCCCCAGTTCCACAGGCCTGAGTGATTCCGCTTCCCCGCTCCCAGGTTCGCATCGTCACCTCGGTTCGACTCTGCGCCGTGGCGAAGTGAACATTGATCCGCTCCGGGAAGATGTTTTGCCGTTCGAAGAACGGCCCGAGCATTTGCAGCGGAACGCCGGCGACATTCCCGCAATAAACCACCATGTGCGGATTTCCCATCGACACACAGGTCATGAAAGGCTCGAAGCCGCAATCCTCCATCCACGCGGCGGGCTGCCCCATCGGAATGTACTTTCCCAGGGGGAAGCGAACGATCAGCCCTGCGTGGCGCCTTGGAAACTCAACGGGAATATCTGCCGCCTCGAGAATCGGAGGCCCCATGTCCACGCGAACGCGATCAACCTTGCCGCCCGACCCGCGGTACACGACGAGCGTCAGGACGCCGCGATCCGTCTCCACGTGCAAGCGGCCGTCCGCGGCCTTTGCCAACCCGTGATCCACGACATACTTGGCCACGCAGCGCACGCCGTTGCCGCACATTTTTCCGCGAGAGCCGTCCGCGTTGTACATTTCCATGCGCGCATCGGCGGCGACGTCCTTCGTCGGCGGCGTGATGAGAATCAACCCGTCGGAACCGATCCCCCGATGGCGATCGCTGATCCGGCGCGACAGGGCGGGGGCGTCGACTCCGTTCAGCGATTGCCTGAAGCAATCGACGTAAACGTAGTCGTTGCTGATCCCGTGCATCTTGGTGAATTCAAACCGAGCCAATGCTTGCGCTCCTTCAGATGGGCAAGTTTAGCGTCGGCAGTTCGCGTTCGCCAAGCGGCGGGCGCAGCAGCAGACGCCGCGGACGGCGGCGACGTCGGCGGTTGAGAGTCGAACACATGCCCGGGATCGAGCGAGTCGCAACACCGACCCGTCAATTCCAGGGAGGACTTATTCGATAGACATGTCGATGATCTTGGAGATTTCCTCTTCCTTGTCTCGCAGGAAGCCGGTTGAAGCATAGACAACCTTGCCGGCGGAGTTGATGACGTAAAAAGTCGGAAGGCCGTCCAACTTGTAGAGGTCGGCCACTTCGTTGCCGCCCAGCAGGAGGCCGTAGGTGTAGCCCTTGTCCTTCATGTATTGATCGGGATCTGCCGTTTTGCGCTCCCAGCAACTGATCCCGATGACCTTCACCGGTTTGTCTTTGTAACGGTCCTGAAGCTTTTGCACACCGGGCATGGCCTGCTTACAGGGTCCGCACCAAGTCGCCCAGAAATCGAGTACGACGACATTCCCACGAAGGCTCTTCAGGCTGACCGATTTGCCTTCCGGCGTCTTCAACTCAAAATCCGGCGCTGTCGAACCGATCGGCAACAATTGCTCAGCCGCAGACGCTTCCTCCTCGTTGTCGAATTTCCGCTCGATGTATCCTTCGGGCGGGGACAGCCGAAATGTGGCCTTCTCGATGGCGGGGTTCGTGTTCAGGTTTTTCACGACAAGAACTTCCGCGCCCTTGGCATCTCCGCGCACAATCCGCTCCACACGTCGAGGCAGAAAGTCCTCGCTGCCGAAGAACCACCGCGACTCGGAGCGGTTCTGGTACTTGACGTATACCGCGTAGCAATTGACCCCGCCGATCTCCTTCTCGCCCTCGAGCTCGGCGCTGCTCGCGCTGAGCTCATCACTGAAAGGCTTCGGGTGGATGTACTCCAGCATCAACAGTTGTTGAGCCGGATTAAGCATCCTTCTCCCGTCCGAATACGACGCTGTGGTGAACGACATGCCCGCCGGATCAATGCGCGTCACCTTGCGACCGTCCGTTGCGACCTGAAAGGGAATCCAGTCGTCAGTGCCCGGCATCTGGAATTCACCCTCAAAACGCATCTGATTGCCGGATGAACCAAATATGCTTCCGACCAGATCTTTTTTGACCTCCCGAGCAGTCACGCTTCCGCGAACTCTGATCACACGGCTGACGACGTCGGGATGGCCCTCGCCGAAATACTCCGCCTCGTAGCTCACCACGGTCAGAGCCTTGGTGTTCGCGTCGGCCTTTTCCAGAATCTCCAAGACATCCGGGGGCCCGTCGGCGCGGGCCAGCGCCGGAAGGCCCATGACGACGATGACCGATCCCAAGGTCCAATGACGCAACTTCATGGATGACTCCCCTGCTCGACGTTGAGTCGATGACTTCACGGCTCGGCTCAGGTGACAGATATTAAAACGTATTCGAGAGACATACTATTCACGGATTCCGGACCTCCGAGACATCATCCCGTGGAGTCGGGTCCTCGGACCTTTGCCACCAACGGATCTCCAATGTACTGCCGTCCGGGATTTCCGGCGCTTCACCGAACTGGGCCAGGACCTTGCCGCCGCCGAATTTGCCCCTCGCCTCGATCACCAGCCCCTGGGCTTCCGGAGGAAGCGCGTTCCATGCCTCGGAGAAGCGCGCTGTGAGTTCTGGATCGCCCCGGCCGGTCGGCGGAAAAAAGTATTTTCCGATTCGCACCACTTCGTCAAAACCCTGAAGGCCGACACCCCGGATGACGGGCAGCTTCAGGCAGTCTCGCGGGGGTATGGGCGCATACAGCAGAACGTATATGCTCGGCTGAATAGAGCGCTGGGTCACGAGGACGAAATCCGCCTCCGTCGCGCGCGACCCGGCGAACTTAATTGCGTTGATCAGGGCCGTCTGATACCCGCGCTCAAGCTTGCCCGGCAATACACGAAAGTATGCGTTTGCAAAGTGGATCAGGTTCACGGTGATCAAGGCGATGACCAGGTTTCGCAGGGGCACAAGTAACGCAGGCCTGTACCGCGCCAGCACCTCACCGAGCCATCGCCAGCCGGTCGCAGCGATGATGGCAAAAAGCGGGATGCCACCCACCGTGCGAAACGAGTGCGGATTCCAATCAACGCAGATCGCCGCCGGTACCAGGTAGAGGACGAACCACGCGAGCAGAAATCGGCTCCAGGGGCGGCTCCGCGCGTTCGAAATGATCCGGATCAGTCCTGCCATCACAAACGGAGCAAAGACGAGAAGATGAAGTCCAACACCGTCGTAGAACGCGCCTGAGATATCATCGAACGATCGGAACTGATATTGCGGAGAAAGGTTGGCTGCGTAGCTCTTAATGAAATTGCCGAACCGAGCCGAAAGCGGCTCCTGGGAATCCATAAACACAGTGACGCCGGCACGGGCCGCGAGGCGCTCTGGATGGGATACGGCGGTGATCCAGAGCGGGCAGGCGCCAATGAAAAGCCCCGCGAGCGCCGCGATCATCGACTTCCTGGCTGTCGCGACGGTGTCTTTCGGGCGAGGAGCGGAAAAAAGAAGCCAGGCGAGAATAAGAAGCGGCGTGAGCAATCGGGTTGCAGGGTACAACCAAGCCAGCATTGCCAGCATGAACCCGGCAAGCAACGAATATCCGGCTGCATATCTACGCGATTGCACGTGGAGCCATGCATTCGAATCCCCCTGAGGCAATAGCCCCGCGCGATAGGCAGCGTTTAACGCAGCGATCAGAAAAAACGGCGCAAAGCCTGATTCATGTCCGGTACGACAGATCGAAATGTGCCAGGGGCTCGTCGCCAAAAACAACGCCGCGACCAGCGCGAAATGCTGGTCATACTGGCGTTTGAGCCAACCGTGAAGCAGGACCACGCTCAGCACGCCGAAGATCGCGTTCGGCAGCCTCACGGCCAAGGCGCCGGGCCCAAACAACGCCACGAAGGGAACGGTGATGTAGGTGCTCAGCGCGGCGGTGAAATCGCCCGGGCCAAAGCTCTCAAGGAAGAAGGGCCATCGCTCCCCGTGGCGATCCCCCCCCGTCTCCAGAATGCACCATGCATCGTAGGCCCGGGAGGCTTCGTCCTGTTGGAGCGGTGGCGGACAACGATCGAGCGCCGGTAGCCGCAGCAGGGCGGCAAGGGCGAAAACGCCCAACACGGCATGACGACGTTGCCACGAAAGGGGCATTATTGGGGCATTCTTGGGGACTTACTTAACCGAGACCTTTGTTGCCGCCGCCGAAGGCATCGACTTGAGCGTCTCCTCGATGAACTTCGTGAACATCTGTTCATGAGTCGGCTGATAGCCGGAGGTCGCATAAATGATGTTGCCATCCGGGCCGATGACGTACATGCAGGGGATGCCGCGTACGTGGTAGGCCTTGGCGACGTCATCGCCATTCAGGAGTTGGGTGTAGGTGAGCTTCTTGTCCTTTACGTACTGCTTTGCCGCGGGCACGGTCTCGGCTCGTTCCCGACAATTGACGCCGCAGATGACGACCGGCTTGTCCTTGAACTTTTCATGTATTGCCTGCATGCCGGGCATGGCCATTTTGCAGGGACCGCACCAACTCGCCCAGAAATCCATCAGTACAACCTTGCCGCGAAGGTCCTTGAGCCTGACGGTCTTGCCGTCGAAGTCTTTCAGTTCCCATTCCGGAGCAGGCCGGCCCGCCGCAAGCAGACCGTCCGGGCCGAATTCCGGCGTCGCGATCGCCTGCGACTGATAGCCTTCGGGTGCGAGCAAGGCGAATGTGTGTTCGTCGATCTTTGGCTGCGCGTCAAAGTGGGCCGTCTCAAACACGATGCGTCCGGTTTCAGGTTCCGTCTTGCCCGGAAGCCGAATCGCCATGATGTTTTCAGCCTTGCGCAACAGGCCGTCTTTCGTGCCCAGCCAGTACGTGATTTTGCGACCAGATGAGGGGTCATACAGCACCCGGATGACGTCGCAATCTACACCGTCGAATTGCTCAACGCCCTCGTGGGTAATGTCCTGGATATCAAGGTCCGACTTGTACGGTGAATCAACGAAGTATTTGGGAGGGACCAACCCCGACATCTCTCCTGACTTCAGAGTCGTCGCATCGCCGGTTAAAAACTGTTTCTTCTCATCATCAATCCGAAACGCCTTCATGCCGTCGCTTGCGTATTTGAACTTCGTCGCCGTCGCGCCGCCCGGAGGAGTGAGGTCGCCGTCCAGTCGGACCTTCGGCTTCGTCGGCATTGCGCCGCGCTGGGCGATCACCTTTCCCTGGATTGTCGGGATGTTCTTGGCCATCGCCCCCTCGCCGTAGATCTTCGCCTCATACGAAATCGCATTGAGCTTTTCCGCTGCCGCGTTGGCACGCTCAAGGACGGCCCTGGGGTTCGGCTTCGAATCATCCGCTATCGCGGGCGCGGCAAACAAACAACAAATTGCCGCGACAAGCTTCATTCTCTTCATGACTTTCTCCGTGCAAATCAGCCGGTTCGTCTCAGCGGTCCACGCGAAACAAATCGGCGGGACTGACCATCAACTCGACGCCGCCAGAACTGCGCCGCGACTCATGGCAAAACGACGCTACCTGTGAAATCTCACATTATAGCAGAGATCGACCCCCAGGCGACGGACGGACATGACCTCTACCGCGGCCAAATCCGTCATATTTTTCGGGCCCAGGCCGTCGAGCGGCCCGGGAGCCTCAGCCCCGCCGATTAAGCGCGGAGCGACGAAGATCATCGCCTCATCCACCAGTCCCAAATCGAAAAAGCTCCCCAGAACGCGCCCACCGCCTTCCACCATTACGTTCGTCATCGACCGACGATGCAGCTCCCGGGCCAGGGTCGGTAGAGAAATGCCCGACCACGACCACTTAATCGCGATCACCTCGCAACCGGCGGCTTCAAGTGCCGCCGCTCGTGACCTTCGTTTGATCCCCGACGGGCTGGTGACGATCAGGGTCGGCGTCACGTTCGCCGTGCGCACCAGTCGCGCCGATGGAGGTGTGCGCAATTGTGAGTCGAGAACGACGCGCGTGGCGATCCGCCGTCGGCGCGCGTGGCGTGCCGTCAGCTCCGGATCATCGGACAGCACTGTCTTCACGCCGACAACGATGGCATCGACGCGCGCACGGAGGCGGTGCGACTCGCGGCGACTGGCAAGCGACGTAATCCACTGAGAGTCCCAGGTGCGCGTGGCGATCTTGCCGTCCAGCGACTGAGCCCACTTGAGAATGATGTAGGGCCGCTTCCGCGTTTGGTACGTCACGAACGGCCCGGCCAGCAATTTCGCTTCCCGCCCCAGAAGTCCGACGCGTGTCGTGATGCCCGCGGCGCGAAGGAGGCGAAGTCCCTTGCCTGCCACAAGCGGATTGGGATCCTTCATCGCCGCGATCACGCTCACGACGCCGGATCGGATCAGCGCCTCGGTGCAGGGCGGTGTCTTGCCATGATGGCAGCAGGGCTCAAGCGTGACGTAGGCGGTTGCCCCTTTTGCTGCCCTGCCGGCGGAAGAAATGGCATTGATCTCCGCGTGCGGCCCACCGAAGACCCGATGATAGCCCTCGCCGACGATACGACCCCGTTTCACCAGCACGCAGCCCACCATGGGATTCGGCTCGACGCGGCCCTCTGCCCGCTGGGCAATCGTCAGCGCCCGCCGCATGAACCGTTCATCTTCTTGCGACCATTTGTTCATGGGACATGGGCTCGAATGGCAACGGCTCGAACGACAGGATGCATCAATCTCCGACAAAGAGGCACGCGGGACGACCGCTAACGGATGTCGTATTCCTTGATCTTTCGATAGAGCGTGCGAGCGCCGATTCCGAGCTGCTTGGCCGCCTTCTCGCGGTTGCCGCCGTGTTGGGCCAGTGCGTGCTGGATCGCCAGCTTTTCGAGCTCGCGCAGCGTCAGATTCATCGCCCTCGGCTTGAGCGGAACAATATCCGTTGAAACGTTGATCGGCGGCGTCGAAGGCAGGTCGGTAAGGTCCAGTGTCTCACCGTCGCAGAAGACCACCATCTGGTTTACGACGTTCTGAAGCTCGCGGACGTTGCCCGGCCAGCGATAGTTTTCCAACATCCGCAGACAGTCCGGCGTCACGCCGCGAACCTCTTTGCGATGCAGCAGATTCGCCTGCTGAATGAAACTGTGCACCAGCGGGGGAATGTCGTCCCGCCGATCGCGAAGCGGAAGCAGATTAATGTCAGCCTGGTTGATGCGGAAAAACAAATCTTCCCGAAAGGTCTTCTCGGCTACGGCCTGTTTCAGGTCGCGGTTCGTCGCGCATACCACTCGGACATCTACCTTGATCGGTCGGCTCGAACCGACACGCACGATCTCCCCATTTTCGAGCACGCGCAACAGCTTCGACTGCATCGGATTCGGCATGTCGCCGATCTCGTCGAGAAAGATCGTGCCTCCGTCGGCTACTTCGAACAGCCCCGCCCGATCGGCGTGGGCGTTGGTGAATGCCCCTTTCACGTGACCGAATAACTCGGACTCCAGGATGCTCTCGGTGATTCCAGCGCAGTTCACCGGGACCCAGGCCTTCTTGCGTCGATCGGAGTTATTGTGAATGGCCCGGGCGATCAGTTCCTTCCCGGTGCCGGATTCACCGTAGATCACCACCGTCAGCTTCGTGTTTGCCAGGCGTCGGGCTCGATCGAGGACGCTCCGCATGGCACTCGAAGCCGCGATAATGCCCTCAAACGAATAGGCCTTGTTGAGCTGTTCGCGCATCGCGAGGTTCTCGCGAAGCGTCAGCGCCTGCCGCGCCGCCCGGCCCACGGTCCCCCGAAGCTCATCGAGGTCCAGTGGCTTCGTCAGATAGTCGTAGGCCCCACCCTCGATGATGGCGTCCCGGGCCAGCTTTTCGTCTCCGTGCGCCGTGATCAAGATGCCCTGTATCCACGGGCCGAGTTCTCGAGCCTTTTTAATGACATCGAGCCCGTTCATGCGTCCGCCGAGCTGATAGTCGGAGATCACCACATGCGGCAGTCTGCGGGCCAGCGAAGTCATGCCTTCCTCACCTGATTCGACCAGCACGCACGCATGGCCGCTGCGCTCAAGGCCTTCCTTAAGCGCCTCGCCATGCGATCGCTCATCTTCCACGATCAGGATAAACGCGGTATCTGACATCAATAGGAAATGTAACTGGACGGTGCTGTAGGCTCAAATGGACAAGCGCCGGCGACTATGCCATCGGCACCGGTCGCGCCTCGGAGATGACCGCCGTGCCCGGCTCCTCTTGTGGATGGGCAAAGCCCGGCATGGCGTACGACGATTCGGCCAACGGCTCGGAATTTTCCTTGGGCTCCTGCGCTGCCTTCCGCCGTCGCGCGGGATTTCCCGCCCATTGTTCATTCTCGCCGACCACCGTGCCCGGCAGCACCACCGCGCCGGCGCCGATCGTCGCTCCGCGCTTGATGTGAGCCCCAGACATCAACACCGATGCCCCGATGATGACGTCATCCTCGATGATCGTCCGCTTAATGATGACGGCGTCCTTCTCTTGATAGTGCGCAGCGATGATGGCATTAATCCCAATCACGACGTTGCGCCCCACCGAAACGAGGTGGGGGTCGATGATTCGCGGATCGGTCACGTAGCAGGACTTGCTCCGCGGGCCGAAGACCACCGACATCAACCAGGACAGCGGCGGCAAATTCGCCATGTGAAAAACCAGGAATGCGGGGAAAGGGGCCTCGAAGCGCGCCTTGGTGAGTGTCGCAATCAGGCAGGACCAGACCAGTTGAATACTGGGGATCTTTCCGGGCACCAGTGAGTAACGACCCTCGCGTGGTGTGGGAATCGGGAGGCGCAGCACGATCAGCATCAGGACGTAAATCGAGTTGTAAGCGACAATCCACTTGACCAGAGTTCCCGCCCATGCCCAGGCCGTGGGGAGATTCGCTCCAACGATGGTCTGCGACGGCCAAAGGTCGTAGTGCGTAAAGAGTGCTGCGCAGAAGGCCAGCGAGCCAGCCCATATGAAGAGCCGCACGAAGGCATCCAGCACCAAAAACCCCCGCAGGCCATGAATGGCATCATGGGCGAGGAGGCGAACATAGCTCATAGTGAACCTTCACGAATCCTAGGTAGGCGAAGCTCGCCGGGCAGGAGAACGCGTCTACACAGTCTCTAGAATGACCGGAATTCGGCAACTTCGCAACCGACAACTTCCCCCGCCGTTTTCCGTGGGCCGAAAATACTCATGCAACCACACCCTCAACATTGCCTGTTTTTCCGGTGCCAGGCTTCCGAATCGCGATGCCTCGCCCTGGCATGGCAATTGCTAACATCTCCTAATGGAACAACACGTTGCATCGAGGTGACTTATGAAAATCTTCATTGCTGACAAATTCGAACAAGGCGGAATCGACAAGCTTCAGAAGCTGGGATGCGAAGTAAGGTACCAGCCCGGCACGAGTGGCTGCGCGCTCGCCAAGTCCCTTCGCGGCGGCGGGTACGGCGTTCTGGTCGTCCGATCGACCAAGGTAACTCGTGAAATTCTTGAGGCTGCCAGCGACCTCCACATGGTCATCCGCGCCGGCGCTGGAACCGACACCATCGACGTCAAGTCGGCGAGCGAGTTGGGTATTCGTGTCTGCAATTGCCCGGGCATGAATTCCGTCGCCGTCGCGGAGTTGACGATCGGCCTCATGATCGCGCTCGACCGCCGAATTGTCGACGAGACCGACGACCTCCGTCATCGCGTATGGAACAAGAAGGAATACTCCAAAGCCCGCGGGCTCAAAGGGCGAACCCTCGGAATCTGGGGCCTTGGCCGGATCGGCGTGGAGGTCGCCCGGCGCGCTGCGGCGTTCGAAATGCGGCTTCTCTACTGCGACGTTGTGCCGCGCGACGAGGCTGAGTCCGAGCTTGGAATGCAGCGGGTATCCGCCGAGCAACTCCTCGCCGAGTCAGACTTCGTCACACTTCATGTACCCGGAGGACCGCAGACGAGGCACCTGATCGGCGCGCCGGAACTGGCGATGATGAAGCCGACCGCGTTCCTCATCAATTGCAGCCGCGGCGGCATCGTCGATGAAGAGGCGCTTGCCAAGGCGATCCGAGTCGGTGAGCTGGCAGGCGCTGCGCTGGACGTCTATGAGAAGGAACCGGCGGCCGAGGCGAAGGAGTTTGAGGATCCGGTCGTTGAAACGCCTCAGGTTTACGGAACGCATCACATCGGCGCTTCGACCGAGCAGGCTCAGTCGGCCGTCGCCGAGGAAACCGTTCGCATCGTTCAGGAATTCATGGAGCGCCGCGACTTTCTCCACTGCGTGAATCCGGCAGAGCACGAACCGCTGTTCCGAGGATAGACGGCCAGCTTGCCCAGACCACGGCGTCGATCAGATGGGATGGGACAATTTGCGCGGCGAAGAGGCGAATCCTGGCCGCGACCGAAACGTCGTTTTGGCGCTTCCCTAGTCTTTACTGCGCGGCCGGGCTTCCGGATGGTGGCGGAGATAGGCCTCTTCCGGCGGAATAAACTGTCCGCCAAGAAGCTCGCAGGACTTCTCCAGCAGCCGGTCCATACTGAACGGCTTATTCAAGTACTCATCGGCCCCGAGGTGGCGCGCATAAAGCTCATGGCGCTTCCCCTCGTTCGCGGTGATCATGATCACAAAGGGTCGAACGCCGGTCTCTTTGCCGGGCTTGATCATCTCCAGCACCAGAAAACCGCTGCGCTTGGGCATCATCATGTCCAGGACGATCAGATCAGGATCCAGCCGCTGAGCCATGTCGACGCCTTTGTTGCCGTCGTTGGCGGTCATGACCTTCGCGCCCGCGCTTTCAAAGGCCATACGCACGGTGGACAGGATGTCCGGGTCGTCATCGACGATAAGTATTGAACGGCCTTCAAGTTTAGCCGGCATAGTTGCTGCTCCTGCCTAAGCGGATCTCCCCCCGCTCGAGGCTCCGGTGAGGTCACACAGTCGGATGTTGTTCTTAAAGTATAGGAACGAACCTGCCGGGCATCAAGATGGCGAGATTGACGCGACCACTTTATATATAGGCCAATGTCCCATATGCGAAGCCTCATGCGCGCCGGTATGTCGCTGATTCTGTCGCCGCTGATCGTCGGTTGTCCCTCGCTGGAAACCCTGCCCAGCCAAGCCCCCGTCGTTGAAATGAAGGCTGGGAAGACTCAGGCTCCCTATCTGCGATTTGTACCCAGCACCTACAGCGACGCACGTTCCTGGCCGCTTGTCGTCCTGTGTCATGGAACCTGGCCCTACGACACCGCGCCGCTGCAAATGCGGGAGTGGGCGGGGTTCGCCGAAAACCAGGGCATCATCGTTGTCGCGCCCACGCTCAGCGGCGTTCGGGGAGACTTGCCGCCGCCGCCCGATCGACAGATCGCCCTTCAGCGCGAAGACGAGCAGCTCATCCTGGAAGTCGTCGACACCATCAAGCGACAGTACAAGATCGCCGAGCATCAGGTCTTCGTGACTGGTTGGTCGGCCGGCGGATACGCCATCCTGCATACCGGATTGCGCCACCCGGAAATCTTCAGGGCTCTGCTTATTCGTCAGGGCTCCTTCGACCCCCGATTCATGGATGTTCCCGAGGATCGCCTGGATCGCTGGCAGGCGATCAGCATCGTCTACGGCCAGGGCGACGTCCTTTTGCGGGATCAGAGCGTCGCGTGCGTCAAGTGGCTTCGCGATCACGGGATGTATGTTGATGCTTTGGAGATTGCCGGCACCCATCGGCGCATCGACCCCGAACTTGCCTGGAAGTACTTCAAGAAGGTGGTCAAGGAAAGGTTGTGGGTGCGTATTACGACGAGTGTGCCTGACCCGGACGCATTAACGACGATCAAGTTTCGGCTTGATGCCGTTCCCCCGGTTGCCCGACAGCGATGGTACTTCGGCGACGGGGAAGAATCGATCGAGCCATCTCCGACGCATGTGTACGCGAGGGGTGGTCGTTACGAAGTCACCGTGAATGTCGCCATGTCCAATGGTAAGAAATATTCGCGAAAGCGCGATATCTCGGTTGGTGCACCGTAAGTATTGCCACTTTTCCGGCGACTATGTCCCCTCGACCGGGGCCGGGGGCGCCTTGCCGATTTCTTTGCGAATACTCCAATAGATACAGGCCCCCAGCAGGCTGATGACCAGCGTAGCCATCCACAGTGCCCCTCCGCCGAATCGACTGAGCACCTGTCCGCCCGCGGGAACACCAAACGAAATCGCCAGCGCGTACATCAGCGTGAACACGCCCATGTATCGGGCACGCAACTTTACCGGGGCCATGTCGCCGACGATGGCGTGCATATAAGGCGACTGCATCATCTCGCCGAACGTCCAGAAAACCACCGTGACGATGAAGTGCCATCGCAGCGTCGCCAGGGCGTTGAGGCCGAAGCCGATCCCCGTTATCACGGCAGCCGCGGTGACGATGTAGGCGCGATTGTATCTGTTCAATCGGGCTGTCAGCGGCAGTTGCAGCAGTGTGATCATCGCCCCGTTGAACGCGATGATGCGCCCATAGTCCTTCTCGCCGATGCCGAGACCGGCCAGAAAGAGGGGGAGGGTGGACATCGCCTGCATGAAGACGATTGCGAAGAGCAATGAGGCGGCGCAAAACCTCAGGAACGGTCCGTCGTGCAGAATGTGCCTTACCGCCTCTCGCAGCGGCACTTGTGCGCCATCATCCTGCGAGCCCTCGGCTGACGGTGTACCCGACACAGGCAGCGTCTCGCGGATGAAGAGGAAAATGATCACGCCATATGCCGAGCACGTCAGGGCGTCCCCCCAGAACAGCAGTTGAAATGATTTCTCCGCGAGGAACCCACCCACGACCGGGGCGATGGCGAAGCCAAGGTTGATGGCCACGTACATCAACCCGAACGCGAGCGGGCGCTCATGCGCCGTGGTCAGGTCGGCAATCATCGCCGACGCCGCCGGACGGTAGGTGTCGGCTATCAGCGAGAGCGAAAACGCCGCGCCCATGATGGCCCAACGGTTGGAAAGCTGGCTCATGACGATCATGACGCCCGCCCCGCCGAAGAGACCCGCCAACATCACCACCCTGCGGCCAATGTGATCCGCAAGGTGCCCCCCGGCGAGCGACGCACAGATCGACCCGAGCCCGAACGCCCCCATGGTCCATGTCGCAAAGGAGACACCATAGCCAAGTTTTTGCGAGATGTAGATCGCCAGAAACGGAATGATGAACGAGCCGGCGCGATTGATGAACATGCCCAGGCACAAAATGTGGACCGGGCGTGGAAGGTCGATGTATTGTCGCAGCATGACACGATTTCCGGGCTGTTTGGCCCGGTTCCTGAATCAGTAGCCATCATCTACGAAGCCCTGAGATATCGCTACCATATCAGCGGTCATCGGCAATACCCCTTACGATTTTGATCATCGACCAACGGTACGAGGCACCTCCGACGGGTGTGGCCGGACGCTGAATTGACCCTGAGAGCCGACGGACTAAAATGCGCGCGATCGCGTCCGGGTCGATTTGTTCACTCGGCCGGCGAAGTAAATAATTGTATTTTGTCACCTCGTTTCTGGGAGCAAATGAATGAATCCGAAGTCGATCGCCGTTTTCGCCCTGCTTGTCGCATTAACCTTGAGTACCGGATGTTCGAAGGTCGTCGGACGCGCCGTCAACGAGATGAAGGGTTCCAGCTCCAAGTCTGAGCCCGTCCCGGGGATGTCGGGGGGCAGTTTCGCCAGCTATCAGGGCGTGACGATCGCCCCGCCACGGACCGAGCTCGGCGGCCTGGTCAGCACTGAGTTCAAGACACAGTTGTCCGCCCAGCTGCGCAAGTATCTTGTTACCGAGAAGGACGCGCCGTTTAAGGGCAGTTCCCCGATGCTGACCATCGAGCCTGCCATCATGTGGTACCACCGGGGCGGTGTCGGCGGACTGATGCCCGAGAAGTTTGTCGTGACGCTCTTCTACTTGAAGGCGGACGGCGCGGATATCGGCCGCGTGCAGATCGTCACCAAGAGCAAGGCGGCCGGGTCCGGCGATGACGATCTTGCCGAATCAGCCGCGAAGGAACTCGTGGATTACTTCAAGGATCACGGCAAGAAGAAGTAGCAGCGCCGCTTCACAACGAGCAATAAGACGTTCGTACACCCAAGCCCACGGATTCGAATCCGTGGGCTTATCTATTGTGCGAAAATCAATGACTGTGCGGCAGGTAAGGCTAAATCGACCGTGCCACGCGGCGGAAGTGGTACCCCAGGATAGCCATCCCCATCGCCTCGGCGAACGCCCGACGATGAAAGATGAAAGCTCGCGTCACGAATCGCCAAAAAGCAAACCTGCCCGACCCGACCACGCCCATCGCCCACAGAGAATGCACGAACGCGCGTATGTCGAGCACGGTGATAGGCGTCTTGGGGCCGCTAGGCTTGTACTGGCGCAGAAACGTCAAAATGCGTCGGTAGTATTCCCGCGGCGTATAGAGCCGACGAACAAGGTCGCGATAGCCATTCAGCAATGTCTCGCGATCCAGCCTCGGCACAAAATTCAGCACGGCGTCGAGATTGTTACCCGTGCTGTGACCCAGAAGTCTCCCTTCTTTTTGAAGCCGTTTGAAAAGTTGCGTTTCCGGTAGCGCCGTCAGCAGCCCTACCATCGCCGTGACCACGCCCGCCTCCTGAATGAACCGCCACTGCCGCTCGAAGATGCTCTCCTTGTCGTTATCAAATCCCACGATGAACCCGCCCATGACTTCCAGACCAGCCGCCTGAATCCTCTTCACGTCGGCGACGAGATCGCGTCCCGCGTTCTGCACCTTCGAGCATTCTCCGAGGCTTTCCTCCGAAGGGCTTTCGATCCCGATGAAGAGCTTCTTGAAGCCTGCCTGGGCCAGCAATTCGAGGAGCTCGGGATCATCGGCGACATTCAAAGAAGCCTCGGTCAGGAAGGTGATTTTCATCCTGCCTTTCTGACGCCAGTCGATGATCGCCCGCAGCAGCGATTTTGCCTTGACCTTGTGTCCGATGAAGTTGTCGTCGACCACGAAAATCGGCCCGTCCCAGCCTGCCGCGACGAGCGAATCCAACTCGGCGACCATCTGTGCGGGCGTCTTGACGCGCGGCACGCGACCGTTCATCACGATGATGTCACAAAACTCGCAATTGAACGGGCATCCCCGCGAGTACTGCACCGCCATCGTCGCATAGTCCTTCATCCTAATGATGTCCCACCGTGGCGGCGGCGTATGGGTGACGTCGGGCTTGCGACTCGCAAGATAGTATTTCCTGACCGTACCGGAGCGCATGTCGGCGACAAGGTCGGCCATCAGCTCTTCCGCCTCACCGAGGACGAAATGATCGACCTCGGGAAAGCGCTCGTGACCGGTCGTAAACAATGGCCCGCCCGCGATGACCGGCTTTTTCAGTTCGATGCATCGAGCGATGACCTCCTTCGCGGACTCAACGTGGACAATCATGGCGGAGATCATCACGTAATCAGCCCATGCGATGTCGGCGTCGTTCATCCGACGGACGTTCATGTCCACCAGGCGAATCTCCCAATCTCGCGGCAAGTACGCGGCCGCCGTCAGTATGCCGAGCGGCGGATGAGCGGCCTTCCGAGAGATGAAGGGCAAGACGTGGTTAAAACTCCAAAAGGTGTCCGGCGTCTTTGGCCAGACGAGCAATACATTCATGTTCGACTCCAAAACAACGGACACTCGTGTCCGTTTATCGTTACGAAGCGTACCGCGCGCCGGTTCCTTTTGCGCCGAGTCATCTTTCCTCAGTCGCCGGCGACCCGATCGAAGCAAACCCTCCAACCGGCGGGAATTGCGCTTGATCTTGTCACCGGCGTGACCCGGGCCTACATTGACCGCCTGATTGGTTTGATTGTGCGGGTCACGGTCTGGCGACCCCGGCCCGCCGCAAGACCGTACAGCGGTAGATTGGTCGCGGACGATAGAACTCTAACCCCTTGCGCGCGCAAAGGCAGCGATATGAGCACTGAAATCGTACACGTCCACGGCCGCGAGGTTCTCGACTCCCGCGGCAACCCGACCGTCGAGGCGGTAGTCGTCCTGGAAGACGGCTCTGCCGGCCAGGCGATTGTCCCGTCCGGGGCTTCAACCGGCGAACACGAGGCAGTCGAGCTGCGCGACGGCGACAAGAATCGCTACCTTGGCAAGGGCGTCCTCCTGGCCGTGGAAAACGTCAACAACAAACTGTCCGAGTGCGTCATCGGCATGGATGCGATGGACCAGGAGGAGGTCGACGCGGCGATGATTGAACTCGACGGCTCCGCCAATAAGAGCCATCTCGGGGCCAACGCGATCCTCGCGGTCTCCCTGGCCGTGGCGAAGGCCGCGTCAGAATCGTGCGACCTGCCGCTCTTTCGCTATCTCGGCGGCTGCCACGCCCATGTCGTGCCCGTACCGATGATGAACATTCTCAACGGCGGCAAGCACGCCGACAGCACCGTTGATTTTCAGGAATTCATGATTCAACCTTGGGGAGCGCCGAATTTCCGTGAGGCCCTGCGATGGGGCGCGGAAATCTTCCACACACTCAAGAAGGTCCTGCACGAAAAGGGCCACAACACCTCCGTGGGTGATGAGGGCGGCTACGCTCCCAGTCTGAAGTCCAACGATGAGGCCTTTGAGGTCATCGCCACGGCTGTCGAAAAGGCCGGTTACAAGCTCGGCGAGCAGATATGGTTCGCACTCGACCCGGCGACCAGCGAAATGGCCAACGAAGCGGGCGCCAAGAATAAGTACAAGTTCTACAAGAGTAATCCCAACCGCGTCGCCACCGCCGAGGAGTTGACCGACTATTGGGCGGAGAAGGCCAAGCAGTGGCCGATCCGCAGCATCGAGGACGGCCTCGCCGAAGACGACTGGGACGGCTGGTGCAAGCTCACCGCTAAGCTGGGCGATAAGCTGCAACTCGTCGGCGACGACCTCTTCGTGACCAATACGAAGCGGCTCCAGCAGGGCATCGACAAAAAGGCCGCCAACAGCATTCTCATCAAGGTCAATCAGATCGGCACGCTGACCGAGACCCTCGCCGCCATCAACATGGCCATTCGAAACGGATGGACGGCGGTCATCAGTCATCGCAGCGGCGAATCCGAAGACACCACCATCGCCGACATCGCTGTCGCGACGAATGCCGGACAGATCAAGACCGGCAGCCTCTCGCGGACCGATCGACTGGCCAAGTACAACCAGCTCCTGCGAATCGAAGAGCACCTCGGCGACCAGGCGGTCTACGGCGGCAAGTACTGGAACAAGGGTTAAAGTTTTGCCCGACCAGATGATCGAGAGCCCGCAGTCGCGACCGATGGATCCGACGCCCACTTCTCCGTTGGGGCATCGGTTGATGTTTCTGTTGCTCCTGGGTCTGTCGTTCTTCGTCTTCGCGCCGACCGTGCTGCTGCCCATCCTCAGGGACTATTGCGATCTTCTGGCGGAAGAGACCCAACTTGCCGCAGATGTCGCTTCCCTGGAAGCTGAAGTGGCCCGACGCGACGAGCTGATGTACGCCTTTCAAAACGATGCCGTTGTCAACGAGCGCCTCGCCGTCCTCGACCTGCACTACAAGCGGCCGAACGAGGTGATCCTGCCCGTCCTTGGCGATGGGTCTTTCCTTCCACAACAGGCTGACAACCCGATTCAGGTGCAGGCTTCCCGAACGGCATTGCACTTGCCCGCCTATTGGCCGCAATGGGCCCTTCGCGCTGAAAGCTGGGCTGATTCAAAGGGGCTGATATCGCTCTTCCTCGATCCGAGCCTGCGGCCTGTTTTTTTGCTGATGTCATGCGGCCTCACGATTGCGGCGTTTGTGCTATTCGCTCCGCGACTGCGATTCAGTCCGCGCGATGATTCGAGAATGAGTAAGACGGTCGCCTCAACTGCTCAGGCGTCTTCTTGACGATATGACGGGGCAGTCGGGCACGGCGGCACGCGTCACACGCAAATCATTTCAGAACTCACTCGCTGTGATCCGCGGACGCGCCATCGGCTTCCGGCGTTGCACTCGCTTGTGCCGGACCATGTGCATGTCCCGGCTTCAACTTCAAGGCGGCGGACTGAATGACGAAGTAGAAAACCGGCGTGAGGAAAATGCCGAACAGCGTCACGCCGAGCATGCCGGAAAACACCGCCGTGCCGAGCGTCTGTCGCATTTCATGACCCGCCCCCGATGCGATCATCAACGGCACGACGCCGAGAATGAAGGCGAACGAAGTCATGATGATCGGTCGCAACCGCAGCCGCGCCGCCTCGACCGCCGCCTCGAATACCGTCATGCCCGTTTCGTGCTGTTGCTTGGCGAACTCAATGATCAACACGGCATTCTTACAGGCCAGCCCCGCCAGCACGACGAAGCCGATCTGCGTGAAGATGTTGTTGTCCATGCCGCGCAATGAGATGCCGAACAGCGCACACAACATGCTCATGGGCACGATCATGATGATGCCCAGCGGCAGAGAGAAGCTCTCGTACTCGGCCGAGTGCGTCAGGAAAACAAACAGGACGCACAGCGGAAAAATAAAGATCGCCGTGTTGCCCGCGAGGATTTCCATGAGGGTCAGCTCGGTCCACTCGTAGGACGCGGAACTCTGTAATTCGCTGTCGGTGACGGCCTCCATGGTGTTGATCGCGTCACCCGAGCTATAGCCGGGCATCGGCGCACCGTTGATCGTCGCCGCGGGATACATGTTGTATCGTGTAATCAGCACAGGGCCGCGGGAATCCCGCACGGATGCAAGGGTACCGATCGGCACCATGTCGCCCGCGGCGTTACGGACCTTGAGTTTCTTCACGTCCTCCGGATCCGCACGAAAGGGACCCGAAGCCTGAATGTTGACCTGCCAGGTGCGGCCGAATCGGTTGAAGTCGTTGACGTAGAACCCTCCAAGGAAAACCTGAAGCGTACTGAAGACCTCATTCAGCGGAACGCCAAGGGTCTTGCATTTGGTGCGGTCGATGTCGACGTAGAGCTGAGGCGTGTCCGCGCGAAACTGCGTGAAGAGACCGACGAGGCCCGGCTGCTGATTGCCGACCGTCACGATGTTGTCGGCCTGAGCCTGGAGCGCCGGCAGCCCCGCGCCGCCGCGGTCCTCGATCATGACCTTGAATCCACCGGCATTTCCAAGTCCGTCCACCGGCGGCGCACCGAAGACCGCGACCATGGCCTCCTGAATTTCCGCGAAGTACCGACGCCGAAGTTGATTGGAAATCGCATCAGCGGAGAGTTCTGGAGAGTTGCGATTATGAAACTCGTCGAGTACCGCGAACATCGATGCGAAATTGGACCCGTTGGCATTGAGCAGAAACGACTGGCCGGAAATGCCTACCGAGTGTTTGACACCTGGCGTCTCGCGAGCGATCTCCTCCACCCTCGCCAGGACTGATCGGGTGCGTTCAAACGAGGCGGAGTCGGGCAACTGCACGTTAATGAGAAGATAACCCTTGTCCTGGTTGGGAATGAACCCGGTCGGCACCTGCGTGAATCCGTAATAGGTGGCGCCAAGCAGTCCGAAGTAAACGAGCATCGCGATCGCCGAAGCCCGGACGCATCCTCGAACGGCCCGCGCGTAGGCGCGGTTTGTCCAATCAAACGTCCTGTTGAACCCGCGGAAGAACCAACCCAGCAGGAGGTCGATGATTCGGCTCAGGATGTCGCGCTTCGCGCCGTGCGGTTTCAACATGATCGCTGCGAGGGCCGGACTGAGCGTCAAAGACACCAGTGCCGAAATAAGCGTGGACGTTGCGATCGTCAGGGCGAACTGCCGATAGAACTGTCCCGTGATCCCCGAGACAAAGGCGGTCGGAATGAACACCGCCGAGAGGCCGAAGGCGATGGCAATGACCGCGACGGTCACCTCATCCATGGCCTTGTAGGCGGCCTCTTTGGGTGACAGGCCCTTTTCGATCCAGCGCTCGACATTCTCGACAACCACAATCGCGTCATCGACAACGATGCCCACCGCCAGGACGAGACCAAACAGCGTCAGGTTGTTCAGGCTGAAGCCCGCGACGGCCATCACGCCGAATGTCCCGATGAGCGAAACAGGAACGGCGATAAGAGGAATCACCGCGGATCGCCAGCTCTGCAGAAAAACGATTACCACGATCGCGACCAGGATGATCGCGTCACGCAGGGCCTTGACCACCTCATGAATGGATTCACGGACGAAAGGCGTCGTGTCGTAGACGATCGCGTACTCAAGCCCCTTGGGGAACCGCTTGGACAGCTCCTCCATTTTCGCCCTGATCGCGTCCGCGGTGGCCAGGGCGTTCGAGCCGGGTAACTGAAATATCGCCAGTCCGACCGAAGGTTTGCCATCGAGTGTCGCGCTTTGATCCTGGCTTCGGGCGCCGAGTTCCATCCGCGCGATGTCACGAAGCCTCGTTACTTGTCCGGAGTCTCCCGTCTTGACAACGATCTCGCCGAACTGTTCGGCCTCAACGAGGCGTCCGAGCGTGGTCATGACATACTGAAATTCCTGGCCGGCAGGAACCGGCGGCTGACCGATCTGCCCGGCGGCCACTTGAATATTCTGCTCTCGAAGCGAGGCCACAATGTCGGACGCGGTCAGCCTGCGCTCTGCCATGCGGTCGGGATCGAGCCAGAGCCGCATGCTGTAGTCCTGCTGACCGAGGAAGGTGACATCGCCCACGCCGTCGATGCGGGCCAGTTCATCCTTCACCTGGATCGTCGCGTAGTTGCTGAGATAGAGCTGGTCATAGCGCTGATCCGGCGAGTGAAGGCTGACCGCAAGTAGGATGTTCGGCGATCGCTTCTTGGTCGTAACACCGGTGGCGGTTACTTCACTTGGGAGCGTGGGCAGCGCCTGTGAGACGCGGTTCTGCACCAGGACCTGGGCCATGTCCAGATTCACGCCCACTTCAAATGTGACAGTCAGGCTGTAGGTGCCGTCGTTGGTGCATTGCGAGGACATGTAAAGCATGTTCTCGACACCGTTGACCTGTTGCTCGATCGGCGCGGCAACGGTATCGGCAACCACCTGCGCGCTGGCCCCGGGATAAACGCAGGTGACTTGAATCGTCGGGGGGGTGATTTCCGGATACTGCGCCACGGGCAGCGTGAGCAGCGCTACAAGTCCCGCGATCGTGATAACGATCGAAATGACTGCAGCGAAGACCGGTCGGTCAATGAAAAACCTGGCAAACACACCCGGTCTCCTAGTTGATATTTGAAGCAGGCTGGCTGGCAGCTTCGGACGAGGCAGCCTTCGCCGATCCCGACGCGGACTGATTTTCGACGGGAGCAAACGTCTGCATGTTTACGCGTTGCGGTGTGACTTTGACGCCGGGGCGCACCCGTTGCAGGCCATTGACAATGACCCAGTCATCCGGTCCGACCCCTTCTTCAATCACGCGCAAGTCCTTCTCGATGCCGCCTATCTTGATGCGACGGTACTCCACCTCGTTCTTCGCGTTGACGACGAGCAGAAACCGCTGACCCTGGTCAAAGCCGATCGCGCGCTCTGACACCGAGAGAGATTTCTGGCGATCTCCGATAAAGAGACGGACGCGAGCAAACAAGCCCGGACCCAGAATTCGATCTGGATTGTCGAATCGTCCGCGAATACGAAGGGTTCCGGTATCCGCATCAATGCGGTTGTCGACAAAGTCAACGCCGCCTCTGTGCGGGTACCCTTCCTCGTTCGCCAGTTCAAGTGCGATAGGAACGATATCCTCGCGGTAAGCCTCCATCCTTCCTTCGCGAATTCGCCGTTGGCAATTCAAAATAGTCTGCTCATCCACATCGAGATAAACGTAAATCGGGTCCATGGTCACGATGCGGGTCAACAAGGTGCCGATTCCGACCCCGCCCTGGACGAGGTTGCCGGCATCGACGAAATTGCGACTGACCCTACCAGATATTGGAGCCGTGACTTTCGTCCATTCGAGATCAAGTTGAGCCCTGGCCAACGCCGCGTTCGCGGCAGCCAACTCGGCTTTGGCCATGTCGCGCGCCGCCATCTGACGATCAAATTCGATCTGCGTCGCGGATTCTTTTTGAAACAAGTCCTCAACGCGCTTGTATTCGATTTCGCTTTGCTTGTGTGCCGAATCCGCTCGGGCAACATCGGCCGTGGCCCGATCCACTTCCGCCTGGAACGGTCGCGCATCGATCTCGAACAGGACATCTCCCGCGCCGACATCGCTGCCCGCCTGAAAATTGATCTTCTCAAGAAATCCGCCGACGCGCGGCCGAACCTCGACCTCCTCCACCGCCGCCAGTCGGCCCGTGAAATCTGCATGCGGCTGGTAATCGATCCGCAGCGGCTGCGCGATGCTGACGACCGGAGGCTCTCGTGAAGGGGGAGGAGCCTTGTGCGAACTGTCGCAGGCCCCCGTCAAAGCGACCGCGAGAAAAAAGAGTGGGATTATGCGTGCCATGATTCGCTCCTCGCTCGCAGTCATTCCCGTTGGGATTGGTTGGAATGCCGTATGGGCCGTCGCGATCTCGGCCGAAAGTATAGCTCAGGCGGCTTCGCTGCCTAGTAAGGGGAAACCGTATCATACGGCGGGCCTGAGAGCCGGCGCACCGATCCTGGACCAGCAGGCCGCATGCTTTCATCACAGGCGGATTCTCTGCTACCCTATGGCATGGCTGCGGTCGCGCTTCAGAACATCTTCAAGTCATACGGCGGAAATGAAGTCCTTTCCGGCGTGACACTCGATCTGCATAAGGGCGAGAAGGTCGGCCTCATCGGGGCCAACGGCAGCGGCAAGACCACGCTCTTCCGCCTCATCACCGGCAACGAGCAACCGGACATGGGGACGGTGACCGTCTCCAGCGGAACGACCATCGGCTACCTGCCGCAGGAGCCGAATCTCACGCCCGGCGCGCGGCTGATCGACGTCGTGTCGAGCGTCTTCGACGACCACCGCGCGCTGGAGTCGCAGATCGCCGAATTGTCGCATGCTATCAGCGACGCCCACGGCACCGCTGATGAGCCCGCGCTGATGGAAAAGTACGACCGGCTCCGCGCCCGATTCGAGGCGGCCGGTGGTTACGAGTATGAGATCCGAATGCGCGAGGTGCTTGGGGGCCTTTCGTTCTCACCCGATGAGTATGCCCAACTGGTCGAGCAGCTCTCCGGCGGGCAGAAGTGCCGCGCGGCATTGGCGCGGCTGCTGCTTTCGAACTCGGACTTCCTGCTGCTCGACGAGCCGACGAACCATCTCGACATCGATGCCACGCGTTGGCTGGAGAAGTACCTTGCCGGTTATCACGGCGGCGCTGTCATTATCTCCCACGACCGTTACCTGCTCGACCGCGTTGTCACCAAGATCATCGAGGTCGAGGACCACAAGACAGAGGTCTATCCAACCAACTACACGAACTACGCCCAGGCAAAGCGCATTCGTCAGCTTCAGGCCGTGCGCGACTATGAGAAGCAGTCCGCGTGGCTGGCCCACCAGCGCGATTACATCGCCAAAGTAAAATTCGCCAAGGACTCCGCCAAGCAGGCCCGCGGTCGGCAGAAGTATCTGGATCGCATGGAGGCCGACGGCAGGATTCTTGGGAAACCGAAAGGAGAGGCGGCGAAGCTGAAGCTCCAGTTCGGCAAACAGGTCGGCGGCGGCGATATGGTCATCCGCTGCGAAAAGGCCGGCAAGGCGTTCGGCGACTTGGTTCTCATCCAGGATCTGGACTTCGAGATGACCCGGGGCGAGAAGATTGGCATCATCGGTCCCAATGGTGTCGGCAAAACGACACTCTTGCGGATGCTCCTGGGCCAGACGCCCACGACGAGTGGAACCCTTCGCCTCTTCCAGAACCTCACCATCGGGTACTACGACCAGGAGCACCGCGACCTCGACACTTCGCTGACCGTCATTGAGGCTGTCCGGCAGGTTCGCCCGGAGATCAGGGAGGCCGAGGCCCGGTCCTATCTCGCGCTGTTTCTGTTCAGAGGGGATTCAGTATTCAAGCGGGTGGGCTCGCTCTCCGGCGGCGAGCAGTCTCGCGTCCTGCTGGCGCGCCTTGTTTGGCAGAGTCCGCAGGTGCTCATCCTCGACGAGCCGACCAACCATCTGGACATACCGGCGCGCGAGGCGCTGGAAGAGTCGCTGACGTTGTTTCCCGGCAGCATCCTGATGGTTAGTCACGATCGCTACTTTCTCGATCGCGTCGCGGAGAGGTTGCTTGTCTTGCCCGAGCGCGGGAAGCACGAACTCGTCGCCGGTAACTGGTCGACCTACGCGAGCCTGTTGGCGCAGCGCGAGGAGGCTGCCCGTGCGGAAAAGGAACGAGAGCGCGCAAGCGCCCGCGAGGCGGCGCAGCGCCGTGCGTCCCAGGGCGGTTCGTCGGGGTCACGGCCCAAGTCGCGGTCGAAGTACGCGGCCAAGCGGATTGAGGAGTTGGAGTCGCAGATCATCGATCACGAGTCGCGGCTGAAAGATCTGGAGGCGTCGTTCGCCGATCCTGTCCTGATGAAGGACGCGGCCCGGTCGAAGCAGCTTCATGAAGAGTACCACGCGGTCAAGGCGTCGCTCGCTGAACTGAACAGCGAATGGGAAGCGGCGGTCGATGCCGGGTCGTGAGTTCTGGAAAGGGCGTCGCGTCGCTTAGTCGGGCCGTGATTTCTGATCTTCGACGCGGCGGAGGCGGTAGGACACATCTTCTACAATCGCGCGGGTTGAGTTGATGAGGTCGGCGACGATGCCGGTGAGGATCATCTGGAAACCCGCCAAGAGCAGGACTGCGGAGAGGATGAGCGACTGGACGTGCAGGTCGTGCTGGTCGGTGAAGAAGAAGTAATAGAGAAACCGCAGTCCGATGACGAAGCCGAGGCCGAAGGTCGTGAGGCCCGCGATGGTGAAGATTTTCATCGCCTGATACGACGAATAGACGCGCACCATGATGCCGACCGACCGGGTGATGAATACGCCGATGTTGGAAAACAGGCGGCTCTCGCGGAGTTTCTCGTTGGTCTTGATCGGCAGGCTGACGGTAATCAGCCGCTTTCGCCCCGCCTGAATGGCGTGATCAACGGTGTGATCAAAATCCGTGGAACAGACCAGCCGCATCGCCGCCTCTCGGCTGTAGGCACGGAAGCCGCTGGCCACGTCCGGCACCGGCATGCCGGCGAGGAAGCTCACCACCTTGCTGCCGAGCGTCTGCATCTTCTTCTTGATGAATGAAAAGTGGGCGACCTTCTCGGGCTCGCGGTCGCCGATGGTCATGTGTGCACGACCTTCGAGAATCGGCTGGACCAGGCGCGGGATGTCGCCGCCGAAATACTGATTGTCACCGTCGGTGTTCACGATGATGTCGGCACCGTTGCGCAGGCAATAGTCCATGCCGCCGGAGAAGGCATGCCCCAGCCCGCGATTGCCGGGGAACTTGAGCACGTGCTCAACCCCCATCTCGCGGGCGACTTCCAGGGTGCGATCGGTGCAGCCGTCGTCGATGATGAGAATCTCGACCTTGTCGATGCCGGGTATCTGTCGCGGGATGTCGCGCAGGGTCGCGGGGAGCGTGGCCTCTTCGTTCAGGCAGGGGATTTGCACGATCAGCTTCATCTGGTCTCTCGATGTCTTGCGGTCCTCATTGAAGCAAGGGCTATAAACCGCGGCCATTGTTCTGTCCAGAGGCGAGCGCGCACGGACGCGACGAACTGAACGGAGGGTCGGCGGGCGACGGCGTCGCGGGTGCGTGAATCCACTGCACCACAGACTTGGCGGGCAGGGGAACCGGGCGGTTGGAACCAATTCCATTGGGGCAGACAGGAGATGGAAATCCCGCACTGGCAGGCCCCCATTTAGTGTTACAATGTGCATCCCAGTTCACTCGTTCGGAATGTTTCAGGAGTGCGACCGATGTCTTCACCCGACCTGTCCATCACTTTCTGTGGCGTGAAAGCTCCCAATCCTTTCTGGCTCGCATCGGCTCCGCCGACCAACAGCGCGTACCAGATTCGCCGGGCCTTCGAGGCCGGCTGGGGCGGCGCGGTGTGGAAGACGCTGAACCATGAGCCGATCGTGAACGTCTCCAGCCGCTATGGCGCGATCGACTACGACGGGCGCAAGGTCGTCGGCCTCAACAACATCGAGCTGATCACCGATCGCACCCTCGAAGTGAACCTCCCTGAGATTCGGCAGATCAAGAAAGAGTTTCCCAACCACGCCCTTTTCGTGTCGCTGATGGTGGAGTCGAAGCAGGAAATCTGGCACGACATCATCAAGCAGGTGCAGGACACCGGTTGTGACGGCGTCGAGCTCAACTTCGGATGTCCGCACGGCATGAGCGAGCGCGGCATGGGCGCCGCCGTCGGGCAGGTTCCCGAATACACCGAGATGATCACCCGCTGGTGCAAAGAGGTGGCGAGGATTCCGGTGATGGTGAAGCTGACGCCGAACGTTACCGATCCACGGATGGTGGCTCGCGCGGCGGCCAAGGCCGGCGCCGATGCGGTGTCGCTCATCAATACGATCAACAGCATCATGGGGATCGACCTGAACAGCTTCGCGCCGCGTCCGGCCGTGGACGGCAAGGGTTCGCACGGCGGCTACTGCGGTCCGGCGGTTAAGCCGATCGCGCTGAACATGGTCAGTAGCGTGGCGGCCGATCCGCAGGTGGGCATTCCGGTCAGCGGCATCGGCGGGATCCAGGCGTGGCAGGACGCGGTTGAGTTTCTGCTTGTCGGGGCCGGGTGCGTGCAGGTCTGCACTGCGGTCATGCATTACGGATTCCGCATCGTCGAGCACATGGAGAGCGGCCTGAAGAACTGGATGCGCGAGAAGGGCTTCAAGAAAATCTCCGACTTCCAGGGCAAGGCACTTCCGAACATCACCGACTGGGGCGATCTGAACCTCGGGCATAAGGTCGTTGCCGAGATCGATCAGGCCAAGTGCGTCCACTGCGGGCTTTGCTACATCGCCTGCGAGGACGGCTGCCACCAGTCGATCAAGTGGGAGCGCGTCGGCGAGCCTGAATTCGTCAAGAAGTACGGCAAGGTTGCGCACGCGACCGGCGGCAACGGAAACGGCCAGGCACTCGTCAACCCGAACATGCACTTCACCAAGAGCGGCGACGTCAACGTTCTGCCCGGCTCGGGAGATGGATATGTCGGGGTTTTCACCATCAAGCAGGACACGTGCGTCGGCTGCAACATGTGCTCGCTGGTGTGCCCGGTGGATGGGTGCATTTCGATGAAACAGGTTCCGGGGACGATCCCGAACATAACGTGGCGGGAGTACCAGAAGAAGCTGGCGGCGGGCGAGTGCGACAAGATTCAGCCGCCGGAGCACGTCTGACGGGTGGTTTTGATCGCCCAATCGAAGGTGACAATAGGCGAAAAAAGTTGGCGAGGACGCTTGCAAGTCTCGTGGCGGGCATGTGTTGGGGCGGCTTGCGTTTGGGGTGGTTTTTGGTGACACGGGCCTCATTTCTCGCCTCCGTCCGCCGACGAATGAAAGTCGAATGGCGGGCAACCCTGTTCAGTCGTTCGACAATCTCCTCCACTTGCAACTCTTGCTCCTCGTGCGCGCCTGAATTCGTCCGACAGGTCGCGGGAATGGTAGGTTGGAGCGCGGTACACGCTCTACGCGGAGAGAAATCTAGAGAGGATGGGTCGCCATTTTTCTAGGTGGCCGAAGGCTACGGGCTTCCAACGTATGCACTACCGGGCGAAGAACGAAAATCAGAAATGCTAGGATGTATCGATGGACCTTGGCTCTTGCGCATGTACGGGCTCGTGTGGAGCCCGTAGGATCGAGATATGGCTTCGACTCTTATAACAACTGGTTGATAATTCGAGGCTAGGCCGAAGTATCCACTCAAGAAACGTGTGCGAAAAGCAGTGACTGTTTTTCGAGGTGTGGTCGTGAAGTACAAGCTGGATGAATCGTTTTCGCAATCGGGGGGTTTTTGGCTGCCAGGGAGAGAGTCTAGTCCCATTGCCGGGCAATTGCGATATACACCCGAGAGGGGACTTGAAGTTGAGCTGGTCGAAAACCCAAACCAATTCACTGAGTTGCCGAACGAATCAAGTACGTTTCCAATCATCTTCGGCAAGCTTGTAGATGGCACACTCGTATCGTTATTCAATGCGTTTACAACACGATGGACGCATCAATTTGGAGCTGGACTCGGTTCTCCAACAGTATTGTTCGTCCCGACAGCCCTGATCAATGGGCATGTCGAGTCACTAGGGGCAATCAGAGTTCAAAGCTATACGGTTGAAATACCTTCGCTCGAAATCTGGTTGGGACAGCCACCAATTGTGCCTGAGATTCTCGGCGAAGGCAACGAAGTGGTTGGTCAGCGAATCGAACTGATCGCGCAACCCCCTCAAGTTTTTGAGCTCTCACAATTGGGGCTGCGTGTCGAATTCAGTGTAGGGCAGTTGACTGACTATCGAATCTCGGAACTCAACATTTCGATACATGCAAACGCCAGAGTTGTGTTCGCTGAATCCGCGACGTTTGACGAGGCGTCATCGTCATCGTGGCATCTTCAGTGCCTTCTGTCCTTGCTTGTCGGTAGTCCTCTGCGAATTCGTTCGGCATGGATAAGCGCAATTCTATCGGGTCCGGGCAAAGAGGCGAAAAACGATCCAATTCCGTTGTGGCTACTCTTCAGTCCCAAGGCGCCACAAGTTAGTCAGCCTGATGTCATATTACAGATGCGACTAGATTTTTCAGAGATTTCCGACCAGTTTCCACAGATTATGGAACGATGGTATTCCCTACCTGATCAAGCAAGACTGGCGATCAATATCTTTTTTAATTCGCTTTTTTTACCTTCGACATCACTTGAATTCCAATTCTTGGCAGCAGTTCAATCTATTGAATCCTATGACCGCTCTCTTGGAGAGAGTCTCTACATGGACCAAACAGAATACGATTCACTAATCGCCGCCGTCAATAGACGCATTCCGAATGAGATAGCGGGTGACCATCGGGAGAGCATCAAGAATCGATTAAGGTATGGGAACGATTACTCGCTGCGAAGGCGATTGAAAAACCTGCTAACACGCATCCCTCCTGATGTCGCCACTCGAGTCGCTGGTGACACTACTCAATTTGCGAATCGGATCACGAATACGCGGAATTTCCTAACCCATTATGACGCTGCCTCTAAGGCGGCAGCGGCAACCAGCAAGGAACTCTTTATCGCAACGGAGAAACTAAGATTATTGTTGGCGATCAATCTGCTACATGACTTGGGAGTCAATGATCAGAGGCTTCATAAGGTGCTGGACAAGAACAAGATCTTCACGCAAATGGCGTTTGTTCCGCGATCTTGATATGAAAAGCTAACACATGAGCACATTGCCTTCGTGTTAATCCCCTTCTTGACGTTTCAATCGCGAATGAGCATTGTGGATCTTTTGCCATATTACCGCCCGGCTACTATTCCAGAAGTGCGACGAGTCAGGCCGCGGACGTCGTATGAGTTGGGAATGTTCGCGTTTTGGGTGGTTCTTGATGACACGGGCCTCACTTCTCGCCTCGGTCCGCCGACGAATGAAAGTTGAATGGCGGGCAACCCTGTTCAGTCGTTCGACAATCTCCTCCACTTGCAACTCTTGCTCCTCGTGCGCGCCGTCGGAGCTCTGAATGGTCGTCAGGGACGCGTCTTTTATCTTGTGAATGTATCCAATTGCGGCGTAAAATCCGACCGCGAGCCGGTGGGACAATTTGCCGGAGACACATCATGAGCGCGGTTCATTATCGCTGGAAAGACCTGTCAACTGACAAGCCCATGGCGCTACTCGAGCGGCGTCGCGTCATCGGCGAAAGGGCGATGATCTCGCAGGTGCGCTTGCAGAAGGGATGCGACATCCCGTCGCACAAACACGAGAATGAGCAGTTTGCATGCCTGCTTGAGGGCAGCATGCGATTCGGCCTCGGCGAGAAGGGCACCTCGCAGTGGCGCGAGATGGTTCTCCACGCGGGCGAGGTGCTTCACCTGCCATCAAACTGTGCGCACTCGGCGTATGCGCTGGAAGACTGCCTGATCCTCGATGTCTTCAGCCCGCCGAGCCAGACGACGGGGATCGATCGGCATTAACGGACCACCTGCCTGGAAGACCACTCGCACATTGATCATGCGGCGAACATTGCCCGCAGAAACACGGCGATTAACCGCGGCGATGTGCCGTCTTGTGCTACGAATTCAGGAGGTCGGCGTACGCGGCCGCTACGGACCGCGATGAGAATTTCGAGCGATAGTGCTCCGCCCGGGCAGCGCGATTGGACGGCGGGGGTGCGGAAATAAGCTTTTCGACGGCGGCGGCGAGGTCGGCGGCGCTGCCAGCACGATACAAGACGCCATCTTCGGAACGGGGGCTTAGTGCTTTCGCGGCGGCATCGGTCGCGACGTAGGGCAGGCCCATGCAGAGGGCCTCGGCGAATGCGAGGCCGAATGTCTCGCCGTAGCTGGGGTGGACGAAGAAATCGGCGCTTAGCAGGTGATCGCGAATCTGCTGCCGATCGAGAGGCCCGTGCAGAATGACGCGATGCGCGAGATCGTGACGGCTAATGGCCTGGGCCAGCTCCGGCGCCAGCGGCCCATCGCCGATCAGGTGCCATATGACATCGCAGCGCGGGGCGAGTCTCTGGGCGGCATCGAATAACTCAAGTATCCCCTTTTCAGGGGTGAGCCGGCCTACGAATAGGGCATGAAGCGGCCTTTGGGCGGGATCCATCGGCTCAGCGGAGGGAATGGGCGCCGTCGTAAACTCATCGGCGACGGGATTGCCGATGACGCGAATCTCGCGCGTCGCGCCTGCGGCGGTCATCTGCGACTTGAGCACTTCGCTGACAGCGACGACGTGGACGGCGCGGCGAATCGCCTCGAAGACGAACGGCTCGGCCGTGGCCGGCGTGAGGGCGAGCGAGAACGGGCCGGTGTGCTCGGTGATGACGACGCGGCGGGCGAGTGGGTCAGACAGGTGCGTGCAGGCCCAGCCGCTGGGGATGGCGCACATGGCGAGCAGCACGTCGGGCCGACCGAAGCGGGCGGCATAGGCGGCAAGTCCCCTTCGCAGCCAACGGCGAAAACGCTGCATCTGAATCCACGGGCGACCGAATGCGGTGTGCAGGCCGCGCATGCGAAGGACGGGGGCATCGCCCAGTTGCTCGATGGTGATGCGCGGGATCAATGACACCGGGGCGTCGCGGGTCGCCTTTTTGGGGCTGACGAGATCTGGATAGACGACACCGACGCGGGCCCCAGCCGCGGCGAACATACGCACATAATCCTGGAAGAAAACTCCCGCCAACCGATCCTCGGGGGAAGGCCACCACGCGGGGACGATGACGATATGACGACCGGCGAGCGGGCCTGAACTCTGGACGTCTGACGACATGGCGGCATGGTAACGACTGGTGACCGGCAGGCGAGAGACGAAGCGCGGCGGCAGCCGACGGATTGGGTTTCGACATGAGTCGGGGTGGATGTTTCAATGGAGCAGCGGGAGCGCAGATGCAACGGCGAATGAAAGTGCTGCTGGTCTCATACTGGTATCCACCGGCCGTCGGCGCGGCGGCGGAGCGAATTTCTTCGTTCGCGAAGTATCTGCCTGAGTTCGGCGTGGATGTGTGCGTGCTGACGGCGGAGCGAGAGGAGGGCGGCGTCGGTGATGCGGCATCGCGCGTAATTGCGGTTGCCGATCCGCTGGGGGCAAGCGCGGCGACGTTCGGGGAGTATCGGGGCCCGCGGGATACCGGGCGGCTGTCGCAATGGGTGCGCGATCTGGTGTTTCCCGATCGCTTTGGGCATTGGGCTGTCGCGGCGGCGCGGCGCGGCGTGCAGATGGTCCGCGAGGAGCGGTTCGACGCGATACTGGCCACGTTTCCACCGGCCAGTGTCGTATCGACGGCACTTGCCGTCCACCGCAGGACGGAGGTTCCGCTGCTGCTGGATTTTCGCGATCGCTGGCTGGGGCCGGGCGGTTATGAACCGGTGTCGGCACGCGCGGAAGATCGCCACCGGTCGCTCGAACAAGAGGCGGTCAGGGCGGCCTCGGGTGTTGTGGCTGTTTCGGAGCCGATGGCGGATGCCATCGCGGCGGAACATGGTGTGCCGCGGGGACGAGTCGGCGTGGTGATGAACGGGTTTGATCCATGCTCCGAGACCGAGGATTGTATCGGGTCGTCAGATTCACTGCGGGCCCTTTCGGTGAGGAAGGACGTCGAGGACCGGCGACTGGTCATTGCACACGTCGGGACGGTTATTGAGCGGAATCGGCCGGATTTGTTCTTGGAATCCGTGAGGAGGCTGCGGGGGAAGCGGGGTGATTTTCGCTTTGTCTTCGTAGGGAATCTGTCGCGGGACTACATTCAGAGCCTTGGAGTGTCGGATTTTGTGGAGACGACCGGACTTGTCTCGCGCCGGGATGCCGGGCAGTGGATGCGATCGGCCGATGCGCTGTTGTTGCTTTCCGGCGCTTACGTCGGGCAGTGGGGGTACAGCGCGAAACTGTTTGAGTATCTGCGATCGGGGAGGCCGATCATCTGCCTGGAGGAAGAGCCTGGCTCGAATGATCGAATTCTCTTGGAGGAGCTGGCGGCGGAACGCTGCTGTTTTGCGAGGTTGGGGGATGAGGCCGGGCTTTTGAGGGCGCTCGAACAGGTGGGGCAACTTGTCGCCGGTGGAACTCGCGGCGGCGTAGCGGCCGGACTGGATACATTCCATCGCCGAAGCCAGGCGGAGCGGCTGGCGCGACACATTCAGGATATGGTGTCGAGTCTGTGAATCCAGCCATTCGTTCGTGAGCCCACTGTTCAAAGCGCATTGGGGGTCAGACCGGGAAACATCTCTCCGTTTGGCAAGTCAGGGTCTGGATGGCGGTGGTCTGATTCCGTTTTTTTCTCGTAGTTATGCAAAAGAGGACTAAGTCAGTCCTATTTCTAAGCTCGCTGGGCACCGAAGCTTGCGGGGAGAAACTCCTCAGCGTAGTCGCCGAGAGACGGCGCGAAACCGGTAAGTTAGTGTGCACTAACTATTACGTTAAATATCATACGTTGGAATGATGGATTCCTGAATGCGCGATTAACTTAAAAAAACACTGGACTTATGATCGATAGGATGTTGAAATGCTGTACCAAATCCAGTCCGATATCCCGGTTGGCCGGAGCGTAAGCTAGTGCCAACTAACGTGCAGTCGGGTGAACCAAGAGGCGGTGATCCGGAACACTGACGTTTCACGATCACCGAAGCCACCCTGACTGCAATACGGCAACAAGACCGACACGAATTCGACGAAACAAGGAGACTAGATCATGGTTGCACGCACAGGCCACTCGGAAAAATCTGAGGCCGCGACGGCCGGCGGCATCTCGCTCCCCCTGTTGGGCGACTCGGTTGAGGCCACGCTTCACGCGGAGCGCGAGCGCATGATGAAAGAGGCCGGCCTCCGAGTCGGGCCCATCAGTCACTTCAAGCGACCCAAAGAGCGAGCGTTTACCAAGGCCGAGCGCGGCAAGGTGACGATCTGGCTCGGCGGCCTGACGCTGCGGCACGAGCAACTGATCGTCTCCGGGCTTGAGGGTCTGGGCTATAAGGTCGGGCTCATTCCCACGCCGGTGAAGGCCGACTTCCAGGCCGGTAAGGAATTCGGCAACAACGGACAGTGCAATCCGACCTACTTCACGGTCGGCTCGCTGGTCAATCATCTCAAGCGGATGCGCGACGAAGAGGGCATCCCGCTGGAGACAATTCTCAGCGATCACCTTTTTGTCACAGCCGGGGCCTGCGGTCCGTGCCGCTTCGGCATGTATGAGGCGGAGTATCGGCTGGCCCTGCGAAACAGCGGCTTTGACGGTTTCCGGGTCATGCTTTTCCAGCAGCAGGGCGGGCTCGATCAGGCGGCGATGGAGGCGGGGCTGGAGTTCAATCTGAACTTCTTCCTGACCCTGCTCAATGCGATGTTCATGGGGGATATCCTCAACGAGGTCGCGTATCAGATTCGACCCTTCGAGTTGGAGCCGGGCAAGACGAATGAGATCATGCAGAAGTGCATGGACTTGTGCCAGAACGCCGTTCGCTCGAAGAACTACGACGAGGTCAACAGCGGGGTCCTTTCGAAGCTTCTTTCGAAGGTTGCCCCGGTGAAGACGCCTGCCGATGCGGCCAAGTTCCTCGACCAGCTCAAGGGGACCTACTACGCAGAGGTATTCGAACAGTGCCGCAAACTGATCGAGGAGGAGATCGAGGTCGATTTCCTGCGTCCCAAGCCGATCGTGAAGGTGACCGGGGAGTTCTGGGCCCAGACGACCGAGGGCGACGGTAACTTCCGAATGTTCCCGTTCCTGGAGGGCGAAGGGGCCGAAGTGCTGGTCGAGCCTGTGGCGACGTGGATCTGCTACATGCTTCATCAGGCAGGACTGAAGGCGAATGATCGCAAGGGTCTGCGCGAGGACGGCACCAGCATCCCGAAGTGGAACATCAAGGCTTATCTGGCAAGCGAGATCGAGGCGCGCAAGCAGGTCTTCACGCTGACCCTGGCCGAGAAGATCCTGATTCACGAATACAACAAGCTCCGCAACGGCATCGGCGGCACCGTGCATGAACTGGCTCCGCAGCTTGAGCTGACGCGCGCGGGGCACCCTTACTACAACAGCCGGGCGGGCGGCGGCGAGGGGCACCTGGAAGTCGCCAAGAACATCTATTACTCCAACAAGGACCTTGCCCACATGGTGCTTTCGCTCAAGCCGTTCGGCTGCATGCCGAGCACGCAGAGCGACGGGGCCCAGGCGGCGGTGACGAGTCACTTCAAGGAAATGATCTACATCCCGATCGAGACGTCGGGCGAGGGTGACATCAACGCACACAGCCGGGTTCAGATGGCGCTGGGCGAGGCCAAGCTGAAGTGCAAGGACGAGTTCAAGCGGGCGGTTGCGGCGACGGGTTACTCGCTGGAGCAGATCCGGGAGTTTGTGAACCAGCCGGAGAACCGCGAGCTGCGAAGACCGTTTCAGCACGTGGGGCATCACAAGGGCTTCATCGGGAAGGCGGCGAATTTCGTCCTGGACGTCGGCGCCAAAATGAAGGCGGCGGGCGTGGAGGCCGAGTCTCGTGAGACGGAACTGGTCGGTGTGTGAGCAGGACGGCGGCACGGGATCGGGGGCGCCTGTCGGGCACCGGTTTTGGAGGTTCGCGGATTGTCGGAAGCGGTGAATCGACCGTAACATCCACCTAAGGCCTGCAGCCGATTTCCAGTGAAGAATCGCAGTGCTGCAGCGATGGCCCATGAAAGGATGCGGCGGTTCGATGAAGCGACTCATTGGGAAGTTTGTTCCGCAGTCCCTGCAGAACTGGGTGCTGCGACGAAAGGATGAGGACGGCCTGCGGCAGGCGTCAACCGTGAAGTTCACGGTTGAAAACCTGATTTCCAGCGCCGACGTACGGCTGGAAGCGATATTGAGCAATCGCGAGACGCAGTCGGCCTGGGAAAAGGCTGAGCCGCAGTTTCGCAAGTTCGGCGTGCCGGACGGCACGGGAGGCGTGAATCCCGGTGATCGAAGGGCGCTTTACTACCTTGTTTCGCATTTCCGGCCCGGCCGGATGCTCGAGGTGGGGACGCACATCGGCGCATCGACGATGCACGCGGCCTCGGCGATTTCCGCTTATGCCGGGAATGGAGACAACGAACCTCGGCTGACCACGGTGGACATCGGCAATGTCAACGATCCGGTGTCGAAACCGTGGCTGCAATATGGAACACGGTACTCGCCGGCAGACTTGGTTAAGGAACTCGGACTGAGCAAGGTGGTGCGATTTATCACGAGCCCATCACTTCAGTTCATGGCAGATTGCCGGGAGCGATTTGATTTCATTTTTCTCGATGGAGACCATGCGGCGAAGACGGTTTATCAGGAAGTGGCGGCGGCCCTGCGTCTCCTTAATCCGAGGGGCGTCATCCTGCTTCACGATTACTTTACGGACTTGAGGCCGCTTTGGTCGAACGGCATCGTGCTGGCGGGCCCGTTCATGGGCGTCCGGCGAATTCGAGAAGAAGGCGTGCCGGTTCGGGTGATTCCGCTGGGTCAGTTGCCGTGGCCGACGAAGCTGGGTTCGAATGTGACGAGCTTGGCACTGCTGGTAAAGGACGCGGCATAGCGTTTGAACTCAGAGAACTGCGCGGATCGTCGCGCTTCAAAACGCATGGGCGTCCACCGTTGATCGCGAAACTCGTATGAGAACGGTTGAACATAAAACACATGGCGGTCGCCGGGCGGCAAAGAGGTTGCTCCTCTTGGGCGCGGCTGCGCCGATCCTGGGCTGCGGCACGGCGCCGGACCAGGGGGCCTTCGCGGCGCTTTCCTCGCTCACTGAGAACAGTCTGGCGATTGTCCGACTCTACGCTGCACCGCTGCCGGGAATTGGACTTGTTGCCATTCACCCCTGGTTTGTCGTCAAGCAGGTGGAGAGCACCAGCTTTGACCGCTGGGAGGTCTGGCCGGTGGCGGGTGGGCCATTCGGGCACGTTCGACAGAATCTCTTTGCGGCTGAAGGTGACGCGAGTTCGGACGGGGCATATGTCATCGCCGAGCTTCAGGGCGCTGCGGCCGAGCCAGTAGTCGACTTCATTTATTCACAATCGCCCTCCTATCCGTGCAGGGATCACTACGTTCTTCTCCCGGGGCCCAACAGCAGCAGCTACGCCCAGTGGGTTCTGGACGGCACCGGTTGGAACGCGGCGCTACCGCCAAGCGCGATCGGCAAGGACGTGGCGTGTTCGGAACCGGCGAAACTCAATAGCAACATGAGGCAATCATGAGCATTCATCTGGAAGCAGACCACGGACACGGCGGCTCCTGCGGCACGACGACGTCGGGCAAATCATCCGGCGGATCGTGCGGAAGCGGCGGCGGTTGCTGCTCGACCAAGAGCGAGCCGAAGGACACGCCCACGGGGTTCGTCCAGCTCAACGTCGGCATGGTCAAGGCTGAAAAGACGAAGCCGATCATCGAAAACCTGCCGTTCGCCGGCACCGAGAAATATCCACAGGGGCTCATCATCGGTCTGGATGTTGGTTCCACGACCGTGAAGTACGTCGTCGTCGATCCCATCACGGACGAAATACTCGCCAAGGACTACCAGCGGCACGACACCAAGCAGCCCGAGAAGTGCATCGAGATGTTCGCGGCGATCAAGCAGCAGTTCGCCGACGTTCCCCGCAATGCCTTTCGTATTTTCATGACCGGCAGCGGCGGCTCCTCGATCGGCAAGCGGATCGGCGCGAAGTTCGTGCAGGAAGTTAACGCCGTGAGCCTCGCCGTCGAGAAGCTTTACCCCGACGTGCAGAGCGTCGTCGAACTCGGCGGGCAGGACGCGAAGATTATCGTCTTCAAGACGGATGAATCGACCGGCAAGAAAAAGAAAATCCCCTCGATGAATGACAAGTGCGCCGGCGGCACCGGCGCTGTCATCGACAAGATCAACGCCAAGCTCAAGATTCCGGCCGACCAGCTATGCCAGATGGGCTATGAAGGTCTGAAGCTCCATCCCGTCGCCGGCAAGTGCGGCGTCTTTGCTGAGACCGACATCAACGGCCTTCAGAAGCAGGGCGTCCCGCGCGAAGAACTGATGGCCTCGCTCTTTGAGAGCATCATCCAGCAGAACCTGTCGGTCCTGACGCGCGGCCACACCCTGCGCCCGCAGGTGCTGCTGCTCGGCGGGCCGAATTGCTACATCAAGGGCATGATGGATTGCTGGCGGCACAACATTCCTGCCATCTGGCGCGAGCGCAAGGTGGCCTTCGACGAGTCGAAGCCGATTGAGGAGCTTGTCGTCGTTCCGGAAAACGCCCAATACTTCGCCGCGCTGGGCGCGGTCGAATATGCCAAGATCGAGGTGGCGGACAACCCGGACTTCGGCGTGTTTCGCGGGTTGGAGGAACTGGAGTGGTACATCTCGGTCGGCCGCATCGAGGAGAAAAAATCGGCGGGCAGCAAGGGCCTTTGGAAGAGCTCCACCGATCTGTCGGATTTCAAGGAGGAGTATCGCAAGGCATCGTGGACGGCGCCGACCTTTACGTCGGGCACAACCATTCGCGCCTTCGCGGGCCTCGACGGCGGCAGCACCAGCACCAAGGGCGTGCTGGTCGACATGGACAAGAACGTTATTGCCCGAGCCTATCAGCTTTCCAAAGGCAACCCCATCGAAGACACGATGGATATCTTTGCCGCACTGGAGAAGCAGATCGTCGATCAGGGCTGCACACTTGAAGTACTCGGCGTCGGGACGACGGGCTACGCCAAGGACATTCTCCGGGACGTGCTCAAGGCCGACGTCGCGCTGGTGGAGACGGTCGCTCACACCCAGGCCGGACTGCACTTCTACCCAAACACTGACGTCATCGTGGACGTCGGCGGGCAGGACATCAAGCTGATCGTCCTGAAGAACGGCCAGGTGAAGGACTTCAAGCTCAACACACAATGCTCGGCCGGCAACGGTTACTTTCTGCAGAGCACTGCCCAGGGCTTTGGATTCAAGGTGGAGGAGTTCGCGGACATCGCGTTCAGCGCCGAAGCAATGCCGTCGTTCGGCTACGGCTGCGCGGTGTTCATGCAGTCGGACATCGTCGATTTCCAGCGGCAGGGCTGGGCGCCGAACGAGATCATGGCCGGACTGTGCGACGTTCTGCCGAAGAACATCTGGTTATACGTTTCGCAGATACCTAATCTGGCCAAGCTGGGGACCACGTTCGTTCTTCAGGGCGGCACGCAACACAACCTCGCGGCGGTGAAGTCCCAGGTCGATTTCATCGCCAGCCGGTTCAAGGGGATGGATGTCGAGCCTGAGATCATCGTTCACAAGTTCTGCGGCGAGGCCGGCGCCATCGGCTGCGCGGTCGAGGCCCATCGGCTGTATGTCGAGAACGGCGTTCGAACTCAGTTCATCGGCCTGTCGCGCGTTCAGCAGTTGACGTATCGCACAACTCGCAACGAGGACACGCGCTGCTACTTCTGCAAGAATAAATGCCTGCGAACGTTCATCGACGTGAAGACAGGCGATGCGGCGGCGCAGGAACACGAAGGCAACGGTACACCGAGCGGCAACGGCGTCCTTGTCAGCCTCACGACGCAAATCGTGAAGATGGGTCCCGAGGCGGGCCATCCGACGCGCATCAAGCACGGTGCGGCGGCCGAGGCGCCGACGACCGACGGATCGAAACCCAAGGCGCCGGCAAAGACCAAGTCCAAGGTCGCCCTCGAAGCGGGCGAGCAGCGGCTCATCATTGCCACCTGCGAGAAGGGCACCGTTGAAGACGTCAACGACATGCGCGAGATCAAGGCCGGACTCGATGCGGCCAAAAAGGCGAATCCGAATTTCGCGGAGATTTCCGCCCGCGAGGCCTTCGCCCCGGCGACGGTGCCGAACGTCAGCGATCCGATGCCGAAGGTGACGCTGGCCAACATGTTCAAGAAGAAGGAGATCGAGCGCCGCGCCGAATTGATGAAGAAGCGCGAGTCGATCCGCATCGGCATGCCCAAGGTCTTGAACATGTACTCCATGGGCCCGTGGTTCATGGCTTACTTCCAGTCGCTGGGTGTGCGGGCCGCGAACCTGATCTGGTCCGACTACACCAGCGAGGAGATGTATAAAGAAGGCGCCAAGCGCGGGGCGATCGATCCGTGCTTTCCGAGCAAGATCGGCATTCCGCACGTCCACAATCTGCTCTACCACAAGCACAAGGACAAGCCGCTTGACTACATCTTCTTCCCGATGATCGACTGCCTGCCGACCTTCCTGGAGGGCATCGAAGACAGCCGCGCCTGCCCGACGGTCGCCGCGACGCCGGAGGCGGTGAAGGCGGCGTTCACCAAGGAGTCCGATCTCTTTGCCGATCATGGCACGAAGTATCTGGACACCTTCGTGAACTTCAGCGAGCCGCCGCTGCTTGTGCGGCAGATGTACCAGGAATTCGCCGACAAGCTCGGCGTGTCGATGGAAGAGAACGCCCGGGCATGCAAGGTCGCGTGGGAGTATTACGACCGCTTCAACGAGGACCTGCGCAATCAGGCCCGCGACGTGCTCGAGCGGCTGGAGAGGAATAACGAAATCGGCGTCGTGCTGCTGACTCGGCCGTATCACCACGATCCGGGCGTGTGTCATGAGATTCCCGACGAATTGCAGAAGCTCGGGTATCCGATTTTTACGATGGACGTGCTGCCGCGCGATCCGGAGATACTCGACCGCCTCTTCGGCGATGAGGTTCGCCGCGGCGAGTTCGCCAGCGTGCTGTCGATTGAGGACGCGTGGAAGAACGCCTACAGCGAGAATACCAATCGCAAAGTGTGGGCGGCGAAGTACGCGGCGCGGCATCCGAACCTGATCGCGCTGGAGTTATCAAGCTTCAAGTGCGGCCATGACGCGCCGATCTACAGCGTGATTGAGGAGATCATCGAGAACAGCGGCACGCCGTACTTCTGCTTCAAGGACATCGACGAGAACAAGCCGACCGGCTCGATCAAGATTCGCATCGAGACGATCGCCTACTTCCTGCGGCGTCACCGCGACAAGCTGGTGCGCGATGGGCAGAAGGTGGCGCAGATTGACGCGCAGATCGCCGAGCTGGAACGCGAGCTTCGCGCGAAGTACGGCGCGGCGCGACAGGTGGAGACGGCGGCGGTCGTCGGCGTCTGACGCCACTTAGCCGGCGGGCTTGCCTGGCGCTGTCGTAACAAATTGACCGGACGCATCGCGCCAACCGATGCGCGTTTCGTTCGTTGTCGCCGATTGCTTTGTATCACCGTTGTAGACCGGCTTGACCGATTCGCGCGGGATGCCGCTGACGAGGTGGCACAGGCATTGCATGTCCAGAAGCGGCAGCGGGGGGGCGGCGACAATGACACTCGCGCGTTTTTGTCGCGCGTTCTCCAGGTCGGGAGCGATGGCCACCATCGCCGCGTGAACCTTTCCGCCGAGCCGAGCATCGGATTCAAACGGCCGGAGCGATTGCCTGAGCCGGTAGGCCTGCGCCGGAGTCGCCAGCCCAAGTGTGCACAACAAGAGGACCGCGATCAACCGCGTCGCCATCGTCGGGCTTGCCTGGCGCAAGCGATCAATGGACGCGGCCGCGACGGCGCCCCAGGCGATCGCCGATCCGCAGGTGGCGAAGTAGTCGTAGCGCATCGGGTGATCCGCGCTTTCAAAAAAGCTCGTCGGGAGGACCGCGAGAAGCGCCAGCGCGAGGCCGAACATTCCTGTCCGGCGAAGTTCAACGGCCGACGTTCGGAGCATTCCCGTGGCGACGGCGGCAAGAACCAGAAACCCGGTCACTGCCCACCGCGGTGAGGCGACGTGCTTGTGGAGGAACAGTCGCGGAATCCGCCAGAGGGCCCTGACGAATCCCTCGCCGCGCAGGGAGAAGCCGCCGCCGGTGACGATGGGGTTGGACGATTGAAAGGCGTACTGCGCCGCGAGGTATGCCGCGAGGATTGCACAGCACACGGTGAAGAGGACGACCGGCGGGCGACCGGCGCGAGGGCCGGCGCGCATCGGCCGGCGGCTCGGATCGCGAAGGACGATCCAATCGAGCAGGACGATGAGCGGCAGCAGTATTGCGGCTTCTTCCTTGGAGCCGAGCGCGGCGGCGAATGCGAACAATGTGACTGTGGCCCAGCGACTGGTGCTCCTCTCTCGAAACTTTGTCCATCCGATGAGCGCAAGGAGGCTGAACATTGCCATTAAGGACGATGTTCGGGCTGACACCCACGCCACGACTTCGGCATGGTGCGGGTGAGTCACGAACATCGCGACGGCGACGGCTGCTGCAACGCGCGATCGCGTCAATTGCATGGCAAGCCAGGCAACCAGAAGAGTACAGGCCGCATCCAGAAACAGGTTCGTCGCGTAGTACGGCCACGCCTGATCCCCGAAGGCGGCATAGGTGGAGAAAAAGGATAGATGCACGACGGGCCGGAAGAAGCCGGAGACAAATCGGGAGAAGACAATCGACGAGTCTGACAACCCCTCTCGGGCCAGGCTGAGCCAGCAGAAGTCGTCGCGCATCAGGCCCTGGGTGAGGACTGAATGGTATATCCCGATGCTCAGAAACAGGACGACGATTGCGAGTAGGAGGTCAAAGCGACCGAACGAAAAAGGTGGCGGCGTCCTCGCGGGGGCTGGATCTGTCTTATCGGAAGAATCCATGAACTCGCGGATCTTATCGGCACGGTCTATCGCGGACAGCCCTGCATGACCGCGAGCTCCGGGCAAGACTGGGTTGGGACCGGCCTAAGCGGGTGACATGGGAAACGGCCATGATCGCCGTTGGGCTTGCTCGCCGCGTCGGACGCCAATAACCTTTTGACATGCCAACACCCTCTGACAAGACAATGTTCGAGATTTATCGCGAGGCCGACTATGGACGGCAGTATCGCGTTGTCTATTTCACTGAGCTCGACGAGCACAACAAGGAAGCGGAGATCAACCGGGCCATGGCCGGCGAGCACTTCTTCGACGGCTTTCTGACCGACCTGAACAAGGACGAGGGCAAGCGGCGCATCGCCGACATCTTGCGGCGGCTTAACGCCGGCGAATCGGTCAGCAGCGGGGAAGTTGAGAAAAGCCTCTCCGACATGATGGGCTAAAGGCGAGTCTTCGACGGGTCAATCGCCAAGCATTCCCACGAACTGCTCGAAGAGGTATTGGGAGTCGTGCGGTCCGGGGGCCGCCTCGGGGTGGTACTGCACCGCGAAGACGCGTTGGTCGGCGTGGGCGAAACCTTCGAGGCTTTTGTCGTAAAGATTCACGTGCGTCACGCGGCCGCCGACGGCCTGGAGGCTGGGGACATCGACGGCGAATCCGTGATTCTGGCTGGTGATTTCCACGCGACCCGTGTCGACATTCTGCACGGGATGGTTCGCCCCGTGATGGCCGAACTTGAGCTTGTAGGTCTTCGCACCCAGGGCCAGGGCCAGCAACTGGTGGCCGAGACAGATACCGAAAATGGGCAGCCTGCCGATCAGGCTTTGCATGGTCGCGATTGCTTCGCCGACGGTGGCCGGGTCGCCGGGCCCGTTGCCGAGGAGCAGACCGTGCGGACGAGACTCGAGAATCCGCTCGGCGGATGTGGTCGGCGGCACGACGCGAACCTCGCAACCCAACTGGGCCAACTCGCGCAAAATATTCTGCTTGATGCCGCAGTCCACCGCCACGACGCGAAACTTCGCCGAGCCGCCGGCCGATTCGATTCGCGTCTCATTGCGGGGCATCACGGCCTCGACGAGATTGCGCCCTTCCATCTGCGCCGAGGCCCTTGCCTTGCCGACCAGCACGGCAGGGTCGGACATCTCGGTCGAAATCACACCGCGCAGGCTCCCGCGATCGCGCAGCCGCCGGGTCAGTGCGCGCGTGTCGACGCCCGAAATGCCGACGACACCGGCCGCGTGCAAGTACTCGTGCAGGCTCCCGCTCGCGCGATAACTGGAATGCCGCCGGGCAAGCTCCTTGACGACGAAGCCGGATAGATGCAACTTCGCCGCCTCGACGTCTTCGAGATTCACGCCGTAGTTGCCGATCAGCGGCGAGGTCATGGTGACGATCTGGCCGCAGTAGGAGGGATCGGTGAGGATTTCCTGATAGCCGCTCATGGCGGTATTGAAGACCACCTCGCCGGCAGACGTCCCCTCGGCGCCGAACGACTCGCCGGCGAACACCGTCCCATCCTCAAGCGCGAGATAGCAGCGCATGGTTCTCATCGCAGTCCCGCTCCGTAGTCTTGCAGTGCGCGAACTCCGAGGGCGCGATTTGCGCCGCGGGCCTTCATCTCTCGAATCGCGGCGACGGCGGCTTGAGCCCCGGCGATCGTGGTAATCAGCGGGAGATGCCGCGCCGTCGCGGCGGCTCGCCAGCGGCCTTCTTCCCACGATGCGCCATAGTGGATCGGCGTGTTGATGAGCAGGTCCAGGACGCCGTGATTAATGAGATCGAGCAGAAATCCCTCCGGCGCGCCGGCCTGCTTGCTGACGACGACCGACGGGATGCCGGCGGTCTTAAGCGCCAGGTGCGTGCCGACCGTGGCGAACAGCTTGAACCCCATCTCCTTCAACTCACGGGCAATCGGCAGGACACGCGGCTTGTCGGGGTCGTTCACGCTGACGAGGGCGTTGCCCGACATCGGCAGCGACAGGCCGGTGGCCATCGCCGCCTTGGCGAATGCCAGACCAAACGACTCGTCGATGCCCATGACTTCGCCGGTGCTGCGCATCTCCGGCCCCAGCACCGCGTCTACGCCGTGGAACTTCTTGAACGGGAAGACCGGCGCCTTGATGGCGGTCATGGTCGGCCGCGGCCTCCTGCCGACGCCGTAGTCCCAGAGCACGTCGCGCAGGGAACGGCCGAGCATGACGCTCGTCGCGACCTTCGCCCAGGGCACGCCGGTCGCCTTGCTGACAAACGGCACGGTTCGTGATGCCCGCGGATTGACTTCGAGGACATAGGGCTTCCCTTCGGCGATGGCGAACTGCACGTTCATCAATCCGCGGACGCCGATTCCGCGGGCGAGGAGCTGCGCCTGACGCTCCAGCTCGCGCACCTTTTCCGCCGAGAGAGAGTGCGGCGGAATCGCGCAAGTGCTATCGCCGCTGTGGATGCCTGCGTGCTCGATGTGCTCCATGATCCCGCAGACGACACAGTCGCCCTTGGTGTCGCCCGGCCGGCTGAAGTCGGCGACCGCATCGACGTCGATTTCCGTCGCATCCAGGAGGAACTTGTCGATCAGCACGGGCGGCGGGGCATTCATGCCGGCCGAGACGCGATCCGTGGCGGCGAAGGCCCGTCGCACGTAGCGATCCAGGTCCTCGTGATTATTGCAGAGCTCCATGGCCCGGCCGCCGAGAACGTAACTCGGTCGAATGAGCACAGGAAACCCGAGCCGCTCGGCGATGTCGTGCGCCTGCTCGACACTTCGCGCCGTGCCGCTCTCGGGTTGAAGGAGGCCGAGTTCAGAGAGGAGCTTAGTGAATTCATCGCGATCTTCGGAGAGGTGGATCGACTCCGGCGGCGTGCCGATGATGGGCGCACCGGCCGCCTTCAGCGCCTCGGCGAGATTCAGCGGCGTCTGACCTCCGAACTGCACGATGACCCCGCGAAGCGGCGCCTGGGCGACGATGTTTCGCAGGACGCGCAGGACATCTTCATGCGTGAGCGGCTCAAAGAACAGGACGTCGGACGTGTCATAGTCGGTGCTGACGGTCTCGGGATTCGAGTTGATCATCACCGTGCGATAGCCAAGCCGCCGGGCTTCCATCGCCGCGTGAACGCAGCAATAGTCGAACTCGATCCCCTGGCCGATGCGATTGGGCCCGCCGCCGAGCACGACGACATGGGGCTCAGCCTTCAGTCGAATTTCGTGCTCAACCCCGTTGACGACGCGGCCGTCCTCGACGCGCATGGTCGGCGCCTCGTGCGTTGAGTAGTAATACGGTGTGGCCGCCTCAAACTCCGCCGCGCAGGTGTCCACCATGCGAAAGGCGCCGTCGTCGTCGCGCGGCTCGATCTGGTCGGTCCGGCCGATCTGGGTGCGCAGGGCCAGGGCAATCTGCGTTGCACTGTAGCCCAGCATTTCCGACTTGCGCAGCAGGTCGGTTCCGACGCCGACTCCCCCGTGGGTCGCCGCCGCGACGACCTGCGGCGCATGTTCGAGCAGCTCGGCCTCAAACTCGACGAGCTGCTGCATCTGGTCGAGAAACCAGGGGTCGATCTGTGTCAGCTCATGCACCTGCTCGATGGTCCAGCCCATCTTGAAGGCGTATCGGATGTAGTAAGGCCTTCCCTGGCAGGGCGTCGAGAGCTTTTGGCGCAGGGCGGCGCGATCGATCGGCCAGTGCGTCGCCGTCGATTCATCCACATCGGCCGGGGCTTCACCTTGCCTGCTCCCCAGCATGATCGCCTCGTCGGCGACTTCTTCGCGAATTCGCAGCGTGCGGTATGCGTCGGCCTGGCCTTCGGCAAATCGCTCATGGGCAGAGGTCAGCCACCGGTCATTGCGATCCAGCCCAAACCCGGCACGCTGAATCTCCATGCTGCGGATGCACTTTTGAAACGCCTCCTTGAAAGTCCGCCCAATGGCCATGGCCTCGCCGACGCTTTTCATCTGCGTCGTCAGGGTCTCGTCGGCGTCGGGGAACTTCTCGAAGGTCCATCGCGGTATCTTTACGACGCAATAGTCAATCGTCGGTTCGAAGCTCGCCGGCGTCGTCCGTGTGATGTCGTTCGGTATCTCATCGAGCGAGTAGCCCACGGCCAGCTTCGCCGCGACCTTGGCGATCGGGTAGCCGGTCGCCTTGCTGGCCAGGGCGCTGGATCGCGACACGCGAGGGTTCATCTCGATGATGCACTGCCGACCGGTCCGAGGATCGACCGCGAACTGCACGTTGCTGCCGCCGCAGGTCACGCCGATCTCACGCATGACGGCCTTCGCCGAATCTCGCATCCGCTGATATTCCCGATCGGTCAGCGTCTGCGCCGGGGCTACCGTGATGCTGTCGCCGGTATGTACGCCCATCGGGTCCATGTTTTCGATCGAGCAGATGATGACCACATTGTCATTGCAGTCGCGGATCACCTCCAACTCGAATTCCTTCCAGCCGTACAAGCTCTCCTCGATGAGGATCTCGCCGATGCGCGACCGGGCCAGCCCCCGCGCGGCGATGTCAACGAACGCATCCATCGTCGAGACGAAGCCGCCGCCTTCTCCGCCCAACGTATAAGCCGGGCGTATGCAGCAGGGCAGGCCGATGTCCGCGATAATGGCCCGCGCTTCGTCCATGTTGTGGGCGGTGCCGCTCTTGGGCAGATCGAGTCCGATGCGCTGCATCGCCTGCTTGAACAGTGTGCGGTCTTCGGCCTTGGCGATCGTCTCCGGACTCGCTCCGATCATCTCCACGCCATACTCGGCGAGGATGCCGAGCTCGTGCGTCTCCATGGCGCAGTTGAGGCCGGTCTGCCCGCCGAGCGTGGGAAGCAGGGCGTCGATCGGCTGGCCGCGATCCTTTTCCAATTGGAGGATTCGCTGGACGAAGTGCGGCGTGATGGGTTCGACGTAGGTCCGATCGGCCGTCTCCGGATCGGTCATGATGGTGGCCGGGTTGGAGTTCAACAGAACGACACGGTAGCCCTCGGCCCTGAGGGCTTTGCATGCCTGCGTGCCTGAATAGTCGAACTCGCAGCCCTGGCCGATGACAATCGGACCCGAACCGATGACGAGGATGTTGTGGATGTCCTCTCGCTTGGGCATTCCCTTGCCATTTTGAAAATCGTGGGGGCGGCGTCGGCCGACTCGCTGCGCATCCGTACCAGCCGACGCCGAGGACTCGGATTATAGCGGCTCCCACCTCGTTGTGGAGAAGAATCACTCTGCCTGTGAAGTGAATTCACCGTCGCTCATTTGCTCACATCACGGCCTAGCCAGGCTGCAGCGCGCACAGGAGTGATGCCTGCTCACGACTGCGGCGCTGCAGTGTGAATTCTCATGTTTTGTGATGAGAAGTTTCGCAAAAAAGGCCGCCAATACGCTGAATCTGCATGTGAAAAGCATTAAGATAGCAGGACACGACCCGGGGGGTCCGGCGACCGATCGCCGGGCGAATTCCAGTTACCAGCAGGAGAGAGGCAAGACATGACATCCATCGTTCAATCGATTTCGCGAATTGCGCTTCCGATCTGTGCCGCGGTCATCTGGCTTGGCGCGGGGTCCGCACTGGCCGGTGACTTGAACCCGCCGGCGGGGCCGGTCGCCCCGACGCATAAGACCCTGACGGAGATCGAGCCGCGCACCGCGATCAACCTGGCCAACACGCCGGGCGATGCAGACAGCCTGTTTAAGATCACGCAGCCGGGCTCGTATTACCTGACCGGCAACATCACCGGCGTCGCAGGCAAGCATGGCGTAGAGATCGCTACCAGCGGTGTCAGCCTCGACCTGATGGGATTCACCTTGACAGGGGTCGCCGGCTCTCTGGATGGGGTGAGCGTCACCGTGAACAACTTGCAGAACATTTCCGTCGTCAACGGTTCGGTCCGATCCTGGGGCGATGAAGGCGTTGATCTCGGGACCATGCCGTCCCGTGGTTGCAGAGTTGAACAGATCCTGGCCGTCAGCAACGCCGGAAACGGTATCGCCGTGGGACTGGCCACGACGGTCACAAACTGCTCGGCCTACATCAACACCGGCCATGGCATCGCGACCAACAGCGGTTGTGCGATCTCGATGTGTACGACCTATGCAAACTCGGATAACGGAATCAATACGGGCGCAGGTTGCTCGGTGTCGGCATGCTCGTCCAACAACAACACCAACTCAGGCATACTGACCGGCTTTGCGGGAACGATTTCCAACTGCTCGACCCGCTCCAACAGTGGCGTCGGTATCAATGCCGCCGGCTTCGGCACCCGGGTCGACAACTGCACGGCGTACCAGAATTTATTCAGCGGTATTGAGGCCGCAAGCGGCTGCTCGGTCGTTGAATGCACGACCCGACTTAATTCACTGGACGGAATCCTCTGTTCCAGTCAGTGCATCATTCGCGGGAATAATTGCACCTCCGATGGTTTCAGCGCGGGCGACGGCGCGGGCATTCACGTCACCGGCGCCGACAACCGCATCGAGGGAAACAGCTGCGCAGGGGCCGACCGTGGCATTGATGTCGACGCCGACGGAAACATCATTATCAGGAATACCTGCGCTGGAAACACCACCGACTGGGATATCGCCGCCAACAACGTCATGGGACCGATCATCGACCAGCGCGTCCCCGCGTCCCCAGCCGTGACCGGTTTCAGTGCCGCCGGTAGTCTTGGCTCGACCGATCCCAACGCCAACTTCTCGTACTAGCCGACCAGGAGAAACCGTTATGCTGAGACTCATTCTCTTCAAGGCTATTGTCTTTGTCGCCGTCTCAACGTCCGTCGTCGGAACGGCACTTGCTCAGTCCAACATCGACGACACCGTACCCAATCAGCGCGCCTGGAGTGAAAACACCGGCTGGACAAACTGGCGCGACGCCAACGGCGCGGCCCAGGGTGTTAACGTCAGCGGCTTCGTCATGTCCGGCTACATCTGGGGCGAGAATATCGGCTGGATCAACGTGGGCGACGGGACGCCCGGCGGACCGGGCGGACAATACGCCAATATCGACGGCACCGACTTCGGCATCAACATCGACTCCGACGGGACGCTTCACGGTTACGCCTGGGGTGAGAACGTCGGCTGGATCAACTTCGACGGCGGCGCGATGGCGGTCGCGGCGCAGCCTGCCCGAATCAATTGCGCTCCGTTCGGCGAGCTTGCCCGACTGACGGGCTTTGTGTGGGGTGAGAACGTCGGGTGGATCAACCTGTCTGATATCAACCCCGGCAAGTTCGTCTCGCTGGACGCCGCCACGACCCCTCTGGCGTGCGATATGAACCGCGACGGGACGGACAACGGCGCCGACGTGCAACTGTTTGTCACCCACATGGTCAACGGGACGGGCGATTGGCGCGACGTGTGTGCCGGCGACCAGACCGGCGACCTGGGGCTCGACCTTGGTGATGTGGCGATGTTCGTGGAATGCCTGCTGACAAAACCGTAGCTTGAGGGCGAGCTTCGCGCCGGGATTGTCTGCCTGACATAAGGTGAACCATTCCGGAGAGGTAGCCTGAAATCTTGTGGAAATTGAAAAGCGGGGCATCCTTCTGAAGTTGGACTGACCAAAGTCTTTTTTCAGGAGGAGCCCGATGGCTACTGCAACTCGAATTCGACGTGTCGTCAAGAAG
>Ga0268299_1000404_pt1 | contig 140358 bp, 123 predicted proteins | sample NOBtaG_FD_193484 | JGI IMG/M metagenome (GOLD analysis project Ga0268299, IMG submission 193484) | Activated sludge microbial communities from bioreactor in Nijmegen, Gelderland, Netherland - NOB reactor | ecosystem: Engineered > Bioreactor > Aerobic > Activated sludge | place: Netherlands...
CGAGCACCCGGTCCGCAACGACTTCAAGCTGACCGACACCGACAAGCCGAGCGAGACCGCCGCGGACGTGTACCGCTTCGCGGTCAAGGTCCCCGCCGGCAAGACCGAGACGAAGGCCGTCACCGAGGAGCGCCTCCTCAACCAGAGCGTCAACATCACGAACTCGAACGACGACCAGATCCGGTTCTTCCTCAGCCAGACGGCGACGTCGCCGAAGGTGAAGGCCGCCCTCGAACAGGCGATGTCGCTGCGCTGGGATCTCCAGAAGGTGACGCGCGAGGTCGCCGAGCAGGAGAAGCAGCTCAAGGTCATCACCGACGACCAGTCGCGCCTGCGCCTCAACCTGCGCGAGATGCCGACGACTGCGGCGGCGTACAAGCGCTACCTCGAGAAGTTCGACGCCCAGGAGACCCAGATCGAGGCGTTCCAGGCCAAGATCAAGGAGCTGCAGGGTACCGAGCACGCCAGGAAGAAGGCGTTCGACGACTTCGTCAACGCCCTCAACGTCGAATAAACCCCGGCCGCCTCACCCCGACCCGCTGCCTTCCGGGCGGCGGGTCGGGCTCTTTTTGGGGAGCTGCCCCACCGCAACATTTCGGCTGCCGGCCGACATCGCTCCGGAATGAAAGCTATGGTTGGCATAGCGGACGGGCTGCCCCCGGGCGTGGGGCCGTTCCTGTACTCGGGAGAGATGCCACCCATGCGGATCCACCTGCTCCTCGGCGTGTCGTTCTTACTTGCCTTGACCGGATGCGGCGGACGGCCCCAGGGGCCGGTCGGCCAGGTGGACGACACCCAGGCCCGCCTCGGCACCCAGATCGACCTCGACCTCGCCAAGCTCCTCGAGGCCGACCGGGCCGACCTCGCCAAGCAGGTCGATCAGCTCCTCGACACCGCCCAGGCCCAGCGCGCGGTCCTGAACAGCAAGCCGGCCCAGGCCTGGCTTCTGCCGCGCCAGAACGCCCCGCGCCACGGCCTGCTCCACCAGGGCACCTTCTCCGCGAAGGCCGGCTTCTCACTGCCGGGCTACAACGCCGACGGCAATGCCGACGCCGAACTCGCCCTGCACTATGCCCGCCACGGCGACTTCGAGGCCGGGTCGAAGCTCGCCCCGGCCGATGACGCCGCCGTCGCCGCCCAGCTGGCCCAGTTCCGCAGTGAGAAGAATTACCCGGTCGAGTGGGCCCGCCTCGTCATCGCCGCCCAGCACCTCGCCGAACTCAAGCTCCTCGACGGCCACATCGACGGGGCGACCGAACTCGTCCAGATCCACAAGCAGCTCGGCACCGTCCTCGACGAGAAAGCCCGCACCGGCCCGCTCGGGGCGCTGCTCCTGCCGACCGGCAAGCAGGCCCTCGCCGACGCGGCCGCCGCGTGGCGCAAGCCGGGCCGGCTGAAGACCACCCTCGCCGCCGAGATCGAGAGCGCCGTCGAGGCGTGGGGCGACCTGCCGATCCCGCAGCCGCTGCTCACCCCGGGCGCGTCGAAGGACGCCGTCGTCGCGGTGCTCGGCAGCCCGGCCGGGGCGCGCGGCGTCGCCGCCACCCAGGAGGCGGCCGTCAACCGGGCCCTCGACCTGCTCGCCCTCCCGGTCGCCCGCGACGGCGTCGAGGGCATCGTCGCCTTCCTCGACGACAAAGGCCAGCTCGCCGAGTTGCAGCTCGCCTATGGCGGCAAGATCTCGCAGCGCTACCCCGAGCCGCGCCACTTCGTCTGGGCCCTGGTCGAACGCGGCGGCGAAGGGAAGGCCCCAGCGGCGAAGACCGCCCTGCCGAAGGCGTCGTTCCGCGGCGGGCCGCTCGTCGTCGAGGTGACGGTCGCCCCGCGCAGCGCCGCCCTCGGTGCGGTCGTCCGGATCGCCGACGAGAAGGCCGACGCGGCGAAGGCCGCCCTGCCGGCCGAGCCGCTCCGGTTCTCGCCGCTCCGCCTGGACCGCACCTTCGACGCGAACCGCGTCGCGCTGGACCGCGACCAGCCGCTGGACGCCAAGGGCCGCCTCGTCGTCGCCAAGCCGGCCATCCTGCCGGTGATCGACCAGCCGGTCCGCGACCCGCGCCCCGACGAGGCGATCCTCGTCCGCGAGAAGGACCACGACCTCGTCCGGGCGCTGCACCTGCGCTGGAAGCCGCGCCAGAACGCCAACCTCGACGCCGGGGCCCGCATCGCCGTCCCGCTCTGGACGGCGTACGGCCCCTCGACGATCGAGGAGCACGAGGCCGGCGACAGCGCCGCCCTCGTCCTGACCTGGGCACAGGCCGGCGTGCAGTATTCGCTCCGGCTGCCGTACAGCGAGAGCGAGCACCTCGACTTCGCCGCCGGCCCGGTCGATCATTCACACGACGCCCTCAAGGAGCGCGACAAGGCCGCCCCGGCTAACGACCTCAAGGACCGGGCCGAGCGCCTCGCGCAGCGCAAGCCGAACGAGCGCCTCGACCGGTCGCAGGTCCTGCCGGGGCTGCGCCTCGGCCAGACGAAGGCCGACGTGGCCAAGATCCTGCCGAAGAACGCCGACTGGCGGCAGGCGACGTTCGGCGACAGCGTCGTCCTGCTGCATCGCACTCAGCCGAACCCGGCGGCGAAGCCGGCCCCGACCGCCTGGCTGCGGCAGGTCGTCGTGCGGTTCGACGCCGAGGACAAGGTCGCCGAGATCCGCGGCCTGTACACCGAGGGGCCGGGCAAGGCCGAGGCGAACAACCCGGGCCTGCTCGACCGGCTCAAGCGGGCCAACGGCGAGCCGGAGGCGGTCCCGTCGCAGTGGGCGAAGCTGTGGTCCGACCTGCCGCTCGTCGGCAGCCCGGCCGAGGGGTTCCGCTGGCGCGACGACGTCACCGTCCTCGAGGTGCAGCGCGACTCGTTCGGGACGGAAGTGACGGTGAAGGACGCCCCGGCCGACGCGCCGTTCGGCGTCGAGCTGCCGGCCCTGGCGACGCAGGGCGACGGCCCCGACGGGGTGACCCTCGGCACGGCGAAGGCCGACGTGCTGAAGAAGTTCCCGGGGGCGCAGAACCTGGCCGACGGCGGCGTCGTGGTGCCGCAGCCGGCCGAGAGCAAGTTCGACGCGGTGATCGTCTACTTCGACGAGGACAAGGCGACGCGCGTCGTCGGCCGGCTGCGCGCCCGACCGAACAGTGCCGAGGGCGGCGTCGATGCGGCCCTGGCCCAGTTCTACGCCGAGCGGCCGGGGCTCGGCTTCCTGCGGCGGCGCATGACCCAGGCGAACGGCCAGCTGCTCGGCGGCTGGGGCTGGCACGACGACCAGACGCGCATCTGGGCGTTCGGCCAGCAGACGCCGGAAGGGCCGCAGGCGTTCGTCGAGTGGCGGCGCTGGCCGGTCGATCCGGCGGCGACCGCCAGCCGGTAAACGACCTTCCCGCGACGGGGCGACTTTGCTACGCTGACGGACGAGCCGGGAGTTGACACCCCCGGCTCGTTCGGTTATCTACCCCCCGAGGCGCGGATGGAAGAGCAGTCGCTGGCGTTCCTCAAGCAACTCCTCGAAACGCCGAGCCCGTCCGGCTACGAGCAGCAGATCCAGGCCGTCGTTCGCCAGTGGGTCAAGCCGTTCGCCGACGACGTCTCGACCGACCGGCACGGCAACGTCATCGCTCGCCGCCGCGCGACCCGCTCCGGGCCGGGCGACGCCACGCCGCCCCGGATCATGCTCGCCGGGCACTGCGACCAGATCGCGCTCATGGTCCAGCACATCGACGAGAACGGCTACCTCTACGTCCAGCCGATCGGCGGCTGGGACATGCAGATCCTCCTCGGCCAGGCCCTGACCGTCTGGGGCCGGCAGGGGCCGATCCACGGCGTGATCGGCCGGCGGGCGACCCACCTGCTCACCAACGAGGAACGCGCCAAGGTGCCGACGTTCACCGACGTCTGGATCGACATCGGCGTCAAGGACCGCAAGGAGGCCGAGCCGCTCGTCCAGCCGGGCGACACGGTCACGTTCGCGCTCGGCTTCAAGCCGATGCGCAACAACCTCGCCTTCGCCCCGGCGATGGACGACAAGGTCGGCCTGTGGGTGTGCATGGAGGCGCTGCGCCTGCTCGCCGGCAAGCCGCTCGCCGCCGACGTTTTCGCCGTCTCGACGGTGCAGGAGGAGATCGGCCTGCGCGGGGCGATCACCAGCAGCTACGGCATCCACCCGACGCACGGCATCGCGGTCGACGTCTGCCACGCGACCGACACGCCGGGCAACGACAAGAAGACGCTCGGCGAGGTGAAGGTCGGACAGGGGCCGGTACTCTTCCGGGGGCCGAACGTCCACCCGAAGGTGTCGGACGGCCTGCGCGAGACGGCCCGTAAGCACGAGATCGCGCACCAGGTTAGCGGCCTGCCGCGCGGCAGCGGCACCGACGCCAACGCGATGCAGCTGTCCCGCGAGGGGGTCGCCACCGGCCTGATCGGCATCCCGAACCGCTACATGCACAGCCCGGTCGAGGTCGTCTCGCTCGACGACCTCGACCGCGCCGCCAAGCTCCTCGCCGCGTGGTGCCTGACCGTCGAGCCGGGCCAGGACTGGACGCCCTGACGGATCGAAACCGGGAAAGGAGTCCCATGACCGCAACGCGAATCGTCTTCCTCGGGCTGCTCGTCGCCGCGCTGGCCGTCGGCCGCGAGGACGACCCGGCCACGCGCGACCAGGTCGCCCTGCAGGGCACCTGGGACGTGGTCCAGATGGTCGTCGGCGGCAAGGACCAGGCCCGCGAAGGGGCCAAGGTCGTCGTCAAGAACGACTTCCTCATCCTCGGCCTGGACGGCAGCGACCGGGCCTTCCCGCTGCGCTTCGCCCTGTCGCCGGCGAAGACGCCGTGCGAGATCGACTTCGCCGTGGTCGGGCCGACGGGGCAGGGGCTGTCTCGACTGCCGGGGATCTACGAACTGACGGCGGACCGGCTCAAACTCTGCGTCGCCCAGAGCGAGCAAGCCCCAATCCGGCCGGCCGGGTTCGAGTCGAAGGAGGGGGCGAAGGATCTCTTGCTGATCCTCAAGAAGCGGCGCTGACCTCAAAACAACTTCATCGCCTCCTCCTCGTTGGCGACGATGGTGAAGCGCTTCTCCAGGCGCAGCAGCCGGAACGCGGTCAGCAGGTACTCCTTGATCGCGCACATGACGAGCTGGCCGTGCTCCTCCTCGACCATGCGCTTGTGCAGATGGATCAGCTTGCCGATCGCCGCGCTGGACAGCGCACCGACGTGGTCGAAATTGAGGAGCATCTTCCGACAGCCGTGCTTGTCGATCCGGTCGAGCAGGCGCTGGCCCATGTCGGCGATGGCCAGGTCGTCGAGGATCTTGCTGTCCTCGAACCGGACGATGGTCAGGTCGGCCACCACCTGAAGCGTCATCTCGACCCGGTCGGGCGAAGTGGACATGGATCGCGTCTCCTCGGGGCTCAGAACTTCTGCAAGGCGGCCTGCTCGTCCTCGACGATCTCGACGAGCCGGTCCAGGGTGGTGAGCTGGAACACCTCGCGCAGGTGCTTCTTGATGCCGCAGAACACCAGCCGGCCCTTCAACTCCTGGACGAGGCGCTTCTGTAACCGGAAGAGCGTGCCGAGCAGGTAGGAGCAGAACGCCTCGACGACCTCGAAGTTGAGGATCATCTGCCGGGTGCCGTCGTTCTCGACCAGGGCGAGTAAGCGCCGGCTCAGGTCGGCGATCGCCGGCTCGTTGAAGAGGATCTCCTTCTCCTCGAAGCGCGCGACGGTCACATCGACGACGCGCTCGACGGAGATGCGGATGGTCGGTTGAGCGGCCATGGGGAGGTCCCTTCGCGAACGGACGGCGGGCCGATTCACTCTACCCGGTCGGCGCGCGGACGACAACCGAAAAGGAGGCCCCGCCTCGTTCACCGAGGTGAATTATCTCGGGTTTCGCTTGACTGGGTCGTCGGGACGAGTACGATGCCAGGGCGTTGCCTCGGGTTGCGGGACAACGTGCGAGCGACGACCTGCGGGTCGCGCACCACCCGGGGGGGCGGACCGTTCTCCACCGCTCCCTCGGGCGTTTCCTCACCGGCCGCGCCGGGCGGCCTTCTTCTTCGCGGCCGGCTTCTTGCCCTTCTTCCGCGCCGCCGGCTTCCGCTCCGTCTCCGCGTCGTCGGCCGGCTCGACCGGCTGCGGTTCCAGGTGGCGCGCGACGATGGCGAGCTCGCTTTCGAGCGTCTCGGTCGCCTTCTTGTCGGTCGCCTTGGGGTTGAGGCAGAACAGGTCCCACTTCTCGCCGTCGTAGCCCCACTGGCGGATCTTGAAGTGCGTGTCCGGCTTTTCGGAGTACGGCTCGATCGGGAAGACGGCGCAGACGTAGGGCTTGTACTTGTAGGCGTCGCCCTCGCGCTGGCCGACCGTGTGCAGGACGCAGCCCTTGTTGAAGAAGATGCACCACCCGCCGACGACGCGGAGGGTCTTTCCGCCGAACTTGACCCGGTTCGTGGCGACGCCGTCGCGCCGGGCGACCGCGGCCGCCTCGGGGCGCATCTCGGGCAGGAACTTCTCCAGGTGGTCGTTGATGCGTTGCCGCTCGTCGTCGTAGGTGCAGGGCCGGCCGTCTTTGCAGCAAATGCCGTCGCACCCGCGACCGAAGATACAGTCAAAGGTCGCCGTCTCCGCGTTGACGACCGGCAAGCTCGTCTGCATGTCCACCCTCGCTTGTCGAAGCGGCCCCCGCAACCAGGGCCGGCGCGGTAGGATACGGCGGCCGACGCATCTTTTCCAGTCCAGGAGAGCGTCGCGATGCAACCCGTGAGCAACCGCCCCGAGCCGGTCGAGGTCCAGACCGTGTGGGCCGTCCCGGACCTGGTCACGCCCCACTTCGTTGCCTTCACCGCCGAGGCGATCTATTACCTGGAAGAGTGCAAGCCGGTCGAGGCGGCCGACTACCGCCGCCGCCTTGCCGCCGGCGAACGGCCGGCCGACGTCTTCCCGCCCGAGGCGCACGTCCTGCCGCTGAGCAAACTCGTCTCCGTCACCATCGACCGCGGCGAAGACTGTGTGACGTTCGACTACTGGCAGGGGGAAGACGACCTGGAGAGCCTGGAGGTCTACACGAAGGACGCGGCGGGCCGCGACCGACTGCTCGACCACCTCCACCGCCACCTCGGCGAGAAGTGGAAGGCGACCGAGACGAAGTACTCCCGGATCGGGGCGACGTGCGTGCCTCTGCTGTGGATGGTCGGCGTCGCGGCGGTGACGGCGGTGGTGTGGTATTTCGCCACGGGCGTCGCCCTGGAGGCCGCCCAGAACGACGGCAAGATCGACGAGAAGGACTGGAAGATCTGGCTCGGCTGCGAGGTGCTCTTGTGGCTGACCCCGACCGGGGTTCTGGCCCTGGGTGGGGTGTTGATCGCCCTGTTCGGCTGGTGGATGGTCGAGCGGGTCAAGCAGCCGCCGCACGAGGTGGTGCTGATGCGGGCGGACGGATAACGGACCCGGCGAGCGGCGCGGCGTCAGCCCGCCGGTTCTGGGAGGAAGAACCGGCGGGCTGACGCCGCGCCGCTCGCCGGGGTGGCGTCACTCCTCCGCCGTCGCCGACTCCTTCTTGCCGCGGCGGGCCGGCTTCTCGACCTTCTCGACGGCCGGCTCTGCGACCTCCTCCGCCTCGTCGCCTTCCGGTTGCACCTCCATGTCCGCGGCGATCAGGCCGTGCTTCTCGAGCACCTTCTGGCTGATCTCGTCCATCAGTTCCGGGTGCTCGCGGAGGTGTTCCTTCGTCTTCCGCTCGCCCAGGGCCAGGCGCTCCTCGCCGTAGAGGAAGTAGTTGCCGCTCTTGGTGATGATGCCGCCCTTCAGCGCCAGATTGAGGACGTCCGACTCGCGGCTGATGCCGCGGTCGAAGAGCAGTTCGAACTCCGCCTGGCGGAACGGCGGGGCGACCTTGTTCTTGACGACCTTGACCTTCACCTCCGAGCCGATGACGTTCTCGCCGTCCTTGACCTGGCCGATCTTGCGCACGTCGAGCCGGACCGAGCTGTAGAACTTCAGGGCCAGGCCGCCGGACGTCGTCTCCGGGTTGCCGAACATGACGCCGATCTTCTGGCGGATCTGGTTGATGAAGATCATGACGCACCGGCTGCGCGACAGCAGCGGCGTCATGATGCGCAGCGTCTGGCTCATCAGGCGGGCCTGGATGCCGACGTGCGAGTCGCCGATCTCGCCCTCGACCTCGGCCTTGGGCACCAGGGCGGCGACCGAGTCGATGACGATGACGTCGACGGCGTTCGACTTGACGAGCATCTCGGCGATCTTGAGGCCCTCCTCGGCGTAGTTCGGCTGGCTGACCAGGAGGGACTCGAGGTCGACGCCGAGCTTCTTGGCCCAGGTCGGGTCGAAGGCGTGCTCGGCGTCGATGAACGCGGCGACGCCGCCCTCCTTCTGGGCGTTGGCGATCGCGTGCAGGGCGACGGTCGTCTTGCCGCTCGACTCCGGGCCGTAGATCTCGACGACCCGGCCGCGGGGCAGGCCCTTGCCGCCGAGGGCGATGTCGAGGCTGAGCGCGCCGGTCGAGATGCCCTCGACCTCGCGGACGTTGTCCTCGTTCATCTGCATGATGGCCCCGGCCCCGAAGTCCTTGCGGATCTGGTCCAGGGCCCCCTTGAGGTTCTTCGACTGCTCCGCCATTGCGCTACGTCCTCGCCGGAAAGGGTTAGGCGACTCCGCCGTCTCGTTCGTGTATCGGTCACCCGTGAGGTGTACGGGAGTTTAGTTTACCCGAACTTTGAGACGGTGCAAGCTCGGAAGGCCCATTTGGAGTGCGGCGATTCATCGCCGCTTTGGCCTTCATTTTTCTTTTCGGGTCGCTTTTTTCGCCGGCGGGCCTTCCTCGCCAGGTCCGCCAGGTCCGCCAACGGATGCGCGCGCCGTGTGACAATGAGCGACAATGGCGGACGATGAGGGCTGGTCCGCCAAGGCCGCCAACGTTGCGCGCGCCGCGCGGGGTGCGATTCACGCCGGGGACCGCCCCCGACCAACCTCCCATTCCAACCGAGGCACGCGGGTTGAGGCCAGCAGAAAAACGAAGCCAAAAAGGAAGACGAAGGCCAAAGCGGCGCTGAATCGCCGCACTCCAAAACGGTCACTCCCGCGTCACCCGCTCCACCAGCGCCCACGCCTGCTCGACCGTCGTCACCGTCCCCTCCAGCTGCGCCTCCAGCAGGGCGTCGAGCAGTCGTTTGAACAGCGGCCCAGGCGTCAGGCCGTGCCGTTGCAAGTCGTGGCCGTTGAGCAGCAGCTTCGGGTAGAGGTCGTCGTCGGACCACTCCCGGAGCAGGCCCTCGCAGTATTCGACGTGATCGACCGACCGCCCGGCCGCCTCGGCGTCGGCGCGGTGCAGGGCGAGCAGGTCATCGACGCCGGCGTGACCGAGCAGCAGCTTCAGCTTGCTCGTCTTCATCCGCCGGGCGTCGCACAGCACCTGGTGGTGCTCGACGAGCCACTCGATCCGCTCGCGCTCGTCGTTCGACAGGCGCAGCCGGAGGGCGATGTCGCCGGCCATCCGCCGGCCGACGTGCTCGTGGCCGTGGAACGTGTAGCGGTCCGGCGTCCGGGCGACGGTCCGCGGCTTGCCGATGTCGTGCAGCAGGGCGGCGAACGCCAGCGACACCGACGGCTTCTCCGGCAGCCGGTCCAGCACGCACAGGACGTGCGTCCACAGGTCCGCCTCGGCCAGGCCCGGCTGACCCGGCGGCGGCAGCGTCGCGTCCGGCCGAGGCGGACCGTAGGGCAGGCCGCGCATCGGCACCAGTTCCGGCATCACCGGACCGGTCAGGCCGAGATCCATCACCAGGCCAAGCGCCCGGGCGCGATGCCGGTTCACGAGCATCTTGCGCAATTCGTCGCCGATCCGTTCGGCGCTACACACGGTCACCTCGCCGGCCATTTCCCGCACCGCGTCGGCCGTCGCCGGGTCGATCCCCAGCTCGAACCGGGCGGCGAAGCGCACGGCGCGGAGCAGGCGCAACTTGTCCTCGGTGAAGCGCTCGCGCGGCTCGCCGATGGCGCGGAGGACCTTCGCCGCAAGATCGGATTGGCCGCCAACAAAGTCGAGCAGCCGGCCTTCGAGCGGGTCGAAGAACATGCCGTTGATCGTGAAGTCGCGCCGCCGGGCGTCCTCCTCGGCGGTGCTGTAACGGACGCTGGCCGGGTGCCTGCCGTCGTCGTCGCCGCCGTAGACGTCGATGCGGAACGTCGCGACCTGGATCTTCGACGGCGGGTCGGCCGGCGTCGGCCTCTCGCCGATCACCTCGACCACGCCGAAGCTCTGCCCAACGGCGATCGTGCGGCGGAAGAGCCGGCGGACCTCTTCCGGTCGGGCGCTCGTCGCCACGTCATAGTCGGTGGGCACCAGGCCGAGCAACTCGTCGCGGACGCAGCCGCCGGCCCAGAGGGCCTCGTGGCCGGCGTCGCGCAGCCGGCGGACGACCGCCCGGGCGAAGTCACGCTCCGCCGTCGCCGTGCTGGTCATCGGCGGCCTCCGCCTCGGATTGCGCGGCCGGGTCCGACTCGCCCAGGGTGGACGGCTGGTCGGTGCCGGTCTCGCCCTGGACCCAGAAGAGCAGGTAGTTCCGGCCGTACTTCCGCTCGTCCCACTTGTCGCGGTCGGGGAGCCGTTCCAGGAACGGGCTCTCCTCCAGTTGCAGCACCAGGACGGAGCCGTCCGGCAGCCGCTCGCGCAGGGCGGCGACCGCCTTGAGCATCTCCCATGGCCGCTCCGTCAGGTCGGCGAACGGCGGGCTGAGGAACACCACCGACGGGTCCTTCGGCGGCTGCCAGCGCTCCAGCCAGCGGTAGACGTCGCCGCGGATGATGCGCGTCTGGTCGCGGATGCCGAACCCGTCGAGGTGGTCCTCGATCGCGGCGATCAGGCGGAAGTCGCGCTCGACGAAGAGGCCGAGCGACGCCCCGCGGCTGACGGCCTCCATGCCGACGACGCCGGTCCCGGCGAAGACGTCGTAGAACGGCCGGCCCGGGACGGCGTTGCCGAGGATGCTGAACAGCGCCTCGCGCACCATCTGCGGCGTCGGCCGCATCGCCTCCGAGACGTGGCACGTCAGCTTCCGGCCTCGCAGGGAGCCGGCGACGATCCGCAGCTGCGTCTTCATGTGTGTCCTTCCCGACGGTCTCCCGCTCGCAACCGCCATTCTACCCGACCGGACAAGAAGGGCAAAGCGGGGGTTCGGGCCCCGGCCCGGCACAGGCCCTACCGCCGGCACGGTCCGCCGCCGCGCCGGGCCGACTCGCCCGGCAAGACCGGCAAGCACGGCAGGCGCGGCAGGTCTGTTGCCGATGGAACGATCAGGACGAGGGGCCTCTCCCGGAGGGGAGCCCGCAAGGATGCGACGCCGGCCCAGGCCGGTCCGCCACGGATTCGGAGGTTCTCGCGACCATGCGTTTCCCGTACCTGCTCACCCTGGCCGGCTGGCTGACGGCCGCCGCCCTGCTGCCCGCCCAGGCGATCAACCCCGGCACGGCCGTCGAGTTGCCGGTCTACACCGTCCCGGAAGGGGATGCCGTCACCGAAGAATGCGGCTACGACGGCGTGAAGCGGAGCCCGACGTTCTACTTCTCCGCCGACAGCCTGTGGTGGTACACGAAGCCGAACAAGGTCGATCGGCCGATCGTCGGCTCGCTGCGCAACCCGCTGGCGAACTACGCCGCGACGCAGACGTCCGGCGGCCTGAACGACCCGAACGCTGTCGTCCTGTACGGCAACGACGAGGTCGATTACGAGCTCCAGTGGGGCCTGCGCGGCTCGCTGCAGGTGACGTTCGACGACATGCAGTCCAAGGGCCTGGAGTTCTGCGGGCTGTACCTGCCGCGGCAGAGCGAGACGACGACGTTCCAGTCGAACGGCGCGGGCCGGCCGCCCCTGTCGCTGCTGCACTGGAACGTCGCCAACGGGCGGGCCCCCCTGGCGGACGCCTTCCCGATCGCCGGCGTCAACGGCGGCACCCTCCTGGCCGGCGGCGTCTCCCTCGACACGTACACCGAGTTCTGGGGCGGCGAGTGCAACCTGTTCCAGCGCTTCGCCCCGCGCGGCAGCATCTTCTTCGGCGACGTGCTGATCGGCTACCGGCACCAGGGCCTGTACGAGGGGTTCACGATCCACGCCAACTCGAACGCCGGCGTCTTCGTCGATGAGTTCACGACGCGCAACCTGTTCCACGGGGGCCAGGTCGGCGGCCGGCTCGGCGTCCAGTGCGGCCAGCTGTCGTTCCAGGCGGTCGCCAAGTTCGCCGCCGGGGCGAACGACCAGGAGCTGTGGATCAACGGCCATCCGGGCACGAACAGTTTCTACGCCCGGCAGACGAACGGCGGCCTGAACGCCGTCACGCGGTTCGCCTACATCTGCGACGGGACGGCGAGCGTGACGTGGGCCTTCGCGCCGAACTGGGCCTGCTCGTGCGGCTACAGCGTCCTGTACTGGAACCGGGTGTTCCGGCCGACGAACCAGGTCGATCCGAACATCAACTTCAACCAGGTCGGCGGCCAGACGAGCCCGTTCGCCCCGATCAAGCGCAACGACGAGACCGACTTCTGGGCGACCGGCATCACCTGCTCGCTCGAACTCATGTTCTGAGAAGAAGCCCCCCACCCCCCCAAGCCCGGGCGTTGCGACGCCCGGGTCTTTTCGCGCGCGTCACCTCCCCAGCAGCAACAACAACCGCACCTGCGCCTTGTTGTGGTCGCGCACCGCTTGCAGGTGCGCCAGGTGGGCGTCGCGCAGCGACCGGAGCGTCCCAAGCACGTCGGTGAGCTTCGTCGCCGCGACGTTTTCCAGCACGGCTTCGCGCGTCAGACGAAACAGGTCGGCCAGGGCCTGGATCTGCTCGGTCGCGATGCGGAACCGGGCCTGGCTGGCGAGGACCGTCTCGCGGCCCTCGCGGACGCCGAGGGTGAGTTTGTTCTTCAACTCGGCCAGGGTCAGCTCCGCCTGGCAGAGCTTGTTCTGGGCGGCGGCGCGCTTCTGTTTCGCCTCCTCCTCGGGCAAATACTTCAGCAACGGCTCCGCTTCGTTAATGCCCTCGGAGATCGCACAGATCAACTCCTCGACCTCGCGGACGCCCGGCCCGGCGAGCTGGACGCGGGCGACGAGGTGGTCCAGCGGCGGCGACAGGTCGACGAGGTGGAGCGGCACCGCGTCGGCGTCGAACGGGACCGGCTCGGCGTTGGAGCCGAGGCCGAGCAGGTAGGCGAGCTTCGCCGCGGCGGCGTTGCCGTCCTTGTGGGCCTGGACGAGCATCTGCCGCGACGTGGTCACGTCGCCGCGAGCCGACCCGACGAGGAGCTTCGCCAGGGCGACCTTCTCGTCGTCGAGCGCCTCGGCACGCTGGAGCATTTCGACCTGGAGCCGCTCCGCGTCGCGGAGGATCGTCTCCGCCTGGCGGGCCGTCACCAGGTCGATGTACGTGCTCGCCGCGTCCTGGAGCACCTCCTGGGTGACCTCGACCTTCTTGCCGCAGGCCTCGGTCCGCTGCCGGGCCCGGGTCACCTTGGCGACGGCGGCGTCGCGCTTGGCGAGGAGATCCGCCTTGCCGGACAGCCGGGCGAGCAGCCCGGCCAGGCCGGTCGGCTGGGTGGGTTGACTCGCCTTCGCGTCCGCTTCGAGGCAGACCTCGCGGACCTTCTCCCGGGCCAGTGCGATGCGTGGGTTCTGTGCCTCGGCGAGGCGGAAGACTGTGTCCAGACCGAGCTGCACCGGCTGCAACCCAGCCGGCGGCGCGCCGATCAGGGCGCGGGCTTCGCTCCCTTGCGGTGCGGGCGGGGCCGTGTCGTCCTTCTTCTTTTCCGGCTCCTTCTTCTCCGGCTCCTGCTCCTCGGCGCTGCGGTACGTCGTCCGGTGGAGCAGCGGCGGCTCGTCCGAGGTGAGCAGGACCGACGTGGCGACGCAGCCCAGGCCGGTGAACGGCAGGGCGCACGCCCACAGACCGGCGGCGAGCCAGCGCACGCGAAGCGGCACCATGAGCGCGATCCCTCCGACCGAATGAAGCGACCTCAGAAGGATCGACCAACCGACGGGGGAAACTTTGCCGAAGATGCCGGTCGTAACGGAAATCACGCCGCTCGGGCGCGGGCCCGCCACGGCCGGGCGACGACGGAGAGGAAGAACAAGCCGACGCTGAGCAGGACGACCGTCCCGGCGATCTCGAGGTTGATCTCGAACCAGCCGAGGAGGTTCCACGACAGCCAGAGCCCGCCGAGGCAGCAGCCGACGCAGAGGGCCATCGTCAGCCAGAACATCTGCCGCAGGTTCCGGCTCAGGTTCGCCGCCGTCGCCGCCGGGACGACGAGCAGCGTGTTGATGAGCAGCAGGCCGACCGTGCGGAGGCAGACGTTGACCAGGATGGCGAGCAGGATCATGAAGACGTACTGGTGCCACGGCGACGCCATCCGCCGGGACAGGGCGAGGCTGGTGTTGAAGCTGGCGAGGAAGAGGGCGTTACCGATCCAGGCGAGGACGGCGAGGGTGAGTACGGCGAGGAGGGCGAGGCTGACGAGGTCGGCCCCGCGCGTGAAGAGCGGGTTGCCGAAGAGGAGGTCCTCCAGGCTGAAGAACTGCCGGTTCTGGATGATGCGGCGCAGGGCGGCCGCGAGGCCGATCGCCCCGGCGAAGAAGACGCCGATGATCGTGTCGCTCGCCAGGCCGGTCGCCTGCTTGACGGCGGCGATGCCGAAGCCGACGAGGATGCCGAAGCCGATCATCAGCGGCGTGACCCAGCTCCAGAACTGGGACGCCGGCGTGCCGGCCGGGGCGAGGACCAGCTCGAAGAAGAGGAAGCCGATGCCGATGCCGGCGAAGGCGCAGTGGGCCAGCGCGTCGCTGAAGAACGCCATCCGGGTGCCGACGACGACCGAGCCGACCGCGCCGCAACTGACGCCGACCAGGGCGAGGGCGAGCAGGGCGGCGACTTGCTGGTAATCGGAAAAAAAGCTCGCCTTGTCGAAGTTGGCGTTGAAGGCGCGAATCGCGGATTCTACCCAGTCGCCCATGTGCTGCCTCGCAACCTCGCCAGGTCCGTCAATCGACGATCTGCACCGGCCGCAGCCGGGCCCCGGCCATCCACGGCTGGCTCGGCATCTCGCGCAGCCAGTCGCTCAGACTCGGGATGAAGCCGAGGTCTTCCAGGACGTGCTGCTCCGCGACATCGCGCGTGAAGACCTCGCGGCCGTCGGAGTTGGTAATACTCCGGCCGAAGATCTCCTCGATGAGGTAGATGCCGAACGCGGAGTGGAAGACGCAGCGGTGCGTCACCTCGGCGTGGGCCATCTTGGTCGAGTCGATCTTCTCGTGGATCGCGATGTAATCTTCCGGCACGCCGCCGAAGCGCCTGGCACTGCTCCGGGCGTGGATCATCGCCTTGGCCATGAGTTAGTCTCCGATCCAGCCGTGGCCCTCCTCGCGGAGGAGGCGCTCCATCGCGTCGATCCAGGCCGGGTGGTCGTTCAGGCACGGCACGCGGTGCAGCTCCTGGCCGCCGGCGTGCTCGAACACCTCGCGCGACTCGTTGCCGATCTCGTCGATCGTCTCCAGGCAGTCGGCCGTGAAGCCCGGCGTCGCGACGAGGACGCGCTTCGCCCCGGCCTTCGCCAACTCCACCAGCTTAACGTCGAGGTACGGCTTGAGCCACTCCTCCCTGCCGAAGAGCGACTGGAACACCTGCGTCCACTTCCCCTTCGGCCAGCCGAGGCGCTGGATCAGGCCGGCGGTCGTCCGCTTGACGTGCAGGGCGTACGGGTCGCCCTTCTGGGCGTAGCGGATCGGGATGCCGTGGAAGCTGAGCAGGTAGTGGTCCGGCTTCCAGGCGAGCTTCGCCTCCTCCTCTCGGACGATGGCCGCGACGGCGTCGAGGTAGGCCGGGTGCTCGAAGTGCGGCGGGACGATCCGCAGGGCCGGGACGCGCGTCTCGCGCAGCAGCGTCTGAAACAGCACGTCCGTCGCCGAGGCGGTCGTCGTCGCCGAGTATTGCGGGTACATCGGCAGGACGAGGAGCCGATCGACCTCGTCGCGGATCATCTCCGGCACGACGGCCGAGACGTGCGGGTTGCCGACCTGCATCGCGAAGCGGACGCCGAGGTGCGGGAAGCGCTTCTGGAGTTCCTCGGCCTGGCGGCGCGTGTAGTGGAGCAGAGGCGAGCCGGTGTCCTTGTCCCAGATGCGGGCGTACTTCTTCGCGGAGGCGGCGGGCCGGAACGGCAGGATGAACAGGTTGAGGATCCACCACCACTTCCAGCGCGGCACGTCGATGACGCGCGGGTCGCCGAGGAACTGGCGGAGGTACGGCCGCAGCGCCGCGGCGGTCGGGGCGTCGGGGGTGCCGAGCTGGATGAGGAGGATGCCCGTCTTCGGCATGGCGGTCTCGCGGAACGAAGAGGGCGACCGGAATCGGTCGCCCCGCGGTCGAACTCGGCCGGCCCGGCTCAGGCCGGCGGCGCGCCGCCGGCGGCCTCGCGCTCCTTCTTGGTCGTGATGCACTCCTCGCCCTTGCGGGCGGGCTCCGGGTCGGAGATGTGGCCGTCGTTGTCGCGGAGGAACCCGACGCGGTCGGCGTTGAGCTTCAGCAGCCGGGTGCGCTCGGCGACGTCCTTGACGTTGCGGTCGAGGATGATCGCCTCGACGGGGCACTCGGTGACGCACGCCTCGCAGTCGATGCACTCGTCGGCGTCGATGTAGAGCATCTTGTCGTCGGCGTAGAAGCACTCGACCGGGCAGACGTTGACGCAGTCGGTGTAGCGGCAGTCGTAACAGGACTCGGTGACAACGTGCGGCATGGTTCGATCCTTTCAGGCTGGGCCGGAGTTACCAGGCAAGCCACTTCTGAGCGTCCGCCGCGCGGCGGACCCACCGTATCCATAGCAGCAACTCGGGGGGCTGTCCAGAGAAGGCAGGATCACGAAAGCACGAAAGTACGAAAGGACGAAAAAGACGGTGAATCCGATCTCGTTCTTTTCGTGCTTTCGTACTTTCGTGCTTTCGTGATCCTGATTTCGTCTTTAGTAATCGATGACGCTGCCGTCGGGGGCCTTCGGCGTCGGCCACTTGAACTTGCGCTTCGGGTCGGCGGCGACCTCGGCCATCTTCTTCTCGTCCATCTCGACGCCGAGGCCGGGGCCTTCCGGCAGCGTGGCGTAGCCGTCGGCGTCGATGGTCCAGGTCTTGTTCGCGACGCCGGGCGGCATGAGGTGGCCGTCGAGGTAGCCCTCGTGGATCAGGAACAGCGGCGCGGCGAACGCGGCGTGGACGCCGGCCGACAGGCCCAGCTCCGAGCAGGTGTTGTGCGGCGCGAGCGGCACGAAGAACGCCTCGCACAGCGCCGCGATCTTGCGGAACTGGCTGATGCCGCCCGTGTGCCCCACGTCCGGCTGCCAGACGTCGATCACGCCGGCGTGCAGGTACTGCATCGCCTCCCAGATGGTACGGTCGCGCTCGCCGGTCGCCAGCGGGATGCGGATCTGCTCCTTCAGCCGGCGGAACGTCTCGACGTTCCCCGGCACGCACGGCTCTTCGATGAAGAAGACGTTGTACGGCTCGACCCGGCTGGCGAACTGGATCAGCATCGGCGGCGGCACGGCGCAGTGCGAATCGAACAGCACCGCCCCGTCGGGCCCGACGCGCTGCCGGGCGTCGGCGACCATCTTGACGAGGTTGTCGATCTCCTTCGGCGTGCCGGCGAACGGGTGCGGCCCGCCGGTGCCCGGCTTCGTCGCCTTCGCGGTCGGGTACATGCGCAGCTTGTCGCGCACCGGGCCGCCGAGCAGCCGGTAGACCGGCACGCCCCACAGCCGGCCGGTGATGTCCCACAGGGCCATGTCGATCGCGCTGAGGACGTGGGTGAAGATCGGCCCGCCGCGCATGTCGCGGTGCGAGCGGTACAGGCGCTGCCAGAGGTACTCGACCCGGGTCGGGTTCTGGCCGTCGAGCAGCTCGAAGAGCGACTCGGCGAGCAGGGCGGCGACCTTCGGCTCGGAGCCGGTCACCTCGCCCCAGCCGGTGACGCCGTGGTTCGTCTCCAACTTGACGTAGCACTTCGCGCCGGTCGGGAAGGCGGCGAGGCGGGTGAGCTTGATGCTGCTGGTCCGGTCGGCGACCTGGGCCCCGGGCACGTCGGCGGCGTGGAGCGCCCCGGCGGCGAGCAGGCCGCCGGCGGTGACGCCCATGGTTTCGAGCAACTCGCGGCGGTTCGGCGGGATCGGCTCTTCGTGCGGCATGGGAGGGATCTCGGGGTGGGAGGGGATCACGCGCCGGCCTCATCCGGCGGGACGACGCGCAAGCTAGAGACGACGGCGAGGCCGGCGAGGGCGAGCAGGGCGATCAGGACGTTCGCCCAGAGGGGCAGGCCGCCGAGGGCGATGCTCGCGGTGACGACGGCCGGGATGAGGACGTAGGCCGTCACCTTGACGGAGCGGCGGACGCCGCGATGATGTTCCCAGTCGCGCAGCAGCGCGCCGAAGACGCGCGAGCGGAGCAGCCAGGCGTGCAGGGCGGGCGACGACCGGACGAAGAAGTAGCTGGCGAGCAGGACGAACGGCGTCGCCGGCAGCCCGGGCAGGACGACGCCGAGGCCGGCCAGGGCGACGAAGAACAGGCCGAGGCCGACGTAGACGATGCGCCAGAGTCCGTTCGCCGGGGGCGGGGTCATCGGCGGTCCTCGTGCCGGGGAATGCCGCCAGTATAGCAGGCGGAGATGGCGACATGAACCCGGAGCCGCCGACCGTGGTCCTGATCGGGGCGAGCGTCCGCGCCCTGGCTGGCTCGGCGTTGCGCGCCGGCCTCTCGCCCTACGCCATCGACCTGTTCGCCGACGCCGACCTCGTGGCCCGCTGCCCGGCGGTCCGCCTGGCGGGGCGCTACCCCGACGCGTTCCTCGACGCGGTCCGGGCCGCGCAGCCGGGGCCGTGGATGTACACCGGCGGCCTGGAGAACTCCCCCGACCTGCTCGATTGCCTCGCGGCGGAACGTCCGGCGTGGGGCGTCGTCGGCCCAAGTCTGCGGGCCGTCCGGGATCATGGGCGGCTGAACCGACTCCTTCGCGAAGCCGGGGTGACGGTGCCGCGACAGCACGACGGCGACGGCCCGCCGCCGGAGGGCGACTGGCTCGTCAAGCCGCGTCGCGGGGCCGGCGGGCGCGGCATCCGGGATTTCGACCCTGCTGTTCCGCTCACGCCGGACGACCGGCGGACGTGCTACCTGCAAGAGCGGATCGACGGCATCCCGGCCGCGGCGGTCTACCTCGGCGACGGGCCGCGCACGCGCCTCGTCGGGCTGACGGCCCAGCTGGTCGGCACGAACTTCCTTGGGGCGAAGCCGTTCCACTACGCCGGCTCGGTCGGCCCGCTTCCGTTCGAGCCGGCGCTGCGTCATCAGCTCGACCGCCTCGGCTCCGTCCTCGGCCTGCGCGGCCTGTTCGGGGTCGATGGCGTCCTGCGTGACGGCACCTTCTGGCCGGTCGAAGTCAACCCGCGCTACACGGCGTCGATGGAGGTCGTCGAGTTCGCCACCGGTGAGCCGCTCCTCGCGGCGCATCGGGCCGTCTTCGACCCGGCCGCGCCGCCGGCGGTGCCGTTCGCGCCGGCCGGGCCGTGCGTCGGCAAGGGGATCGTCTACGCCGCGAGCGACGGCACCTTCCCGGAAACGGGGCCGTGGGATCTGCCGCTGACGCCCGTCACCGAACTGCCGGCTTTCGCCGACATCCCCGACGCCGGCACGCCGATTGCAGCGGGTCAGCCGGTGCTGACCGTCCTGGTCGCCGGGCCCGACCCCGCCGCCTGTCTCGCCGGCGTCGAGGCGGCCGCCCGGGCCGTGCTGGACGCCCTGGCGCGGGTTCCGTAGCGTGACCGACGACCACTCTGAGGACCGGCCATGACCATGAACGATCGCGCCCACGCCCTGGTGGACGCCTTCCTCGCCGACGCGGCGCTGCGGCGCGTTGCCGTCGCCGAGGTCGGCAGGGCGCGCGTCGTCGATTGCGGCGTCGCCGCGACGGGCGGCCTTGACGCCGGCCTGCTCCTGGCCCGCGTCTGCCTCGCCGACCTGGCGACCGTGTCGCTCGTGCCCTCACCGGAGCCGGCCGGCCTCGCCGTCCAGGTGACGACCGACCAGCCGCTGGCCGCGTGCCTCGGGTCGCAGTACGCCGGCTGGCAGGTGCAGGTCGGCAAGTACTTCGCGATGGCCTCCGGGCCGATGCGGGCGAGGTACGCCCACGAGGCCTTCTACCGCGAGATGCCCCACCTGGCCGACGACGCCGACCGGGCCGTCGGCGTCCTGGAGGCGCGCAAGCTGCCCTCAGTCGAGGTCGTCGCCGACCTGGCCGGCAAGCTCGGCCTGCCGCCCGCTCGACTCGCGCTGCTCGTCGCGCCGACGGCGAGCCTGGCCGGCACGGTCCAGGTCGTCGCCCGGACGCTGGAGACGGCCCTGCACAAGTTGCACACGCTCGGCTTCGACCTGGGTACGATCGTCTCGGGGGCGGGCCTCGCGCCGCTGCCGCCGGTGGCGAAGGACGACCTCGGCGCGATCGGCTGGACCAATGACGCCGTCCTGTACGGCGGCCGGGCAACGCTCTGGGTCCGGGCCGACGACGACGCCCTGGCGGCGGTTGGGCCGCGGGTGCCGTCGCTGGCGTCGCCGGACTACGGTGAGCCGTTCGCGGCGGTGTTCGAGCGGGCGGGGCGCGATTTCTACAAGATCGACCCGCACCTGTTCAGCCCGGCGCAGGTCGTGTTCCACAACCTGGCCAACGGTCGGACGCACGTCTTCGGGCGGCTCGCGCCGGAAGTGCTCGCCCGGTCGTTCGCGGGGGCCGCGCCGTGAGCACCGAGGCCGGCTTCCTCGCGGCGATCCGCACCGCCCCGGACGACGACGGGGTCCGGCTCATCTACTCCGACTGGCTGGAAGACCACCACTTCGCCGACCGGGCGGAGCTGATCCGCGTCCAGATCGCCCTCACCGACCTGGCCGACGACGACCCGCGCCGGGCGGCGCTCGTCGCGCGGGAGCAGGAGTTGCTCGGCGGCCAGCCGACCGAGTGGGTCGAGTTGAGCCCGGCCGTCCCGGTCTGTGCCGGCTGGTGCCCGGAGCGGTGGCCGGGCCTGCGGGCGGCGTACCACCGCGGCCTGATCGACGTCGTCCGCTGCGAGGCGGACATGAAGCCGTTCCTCGCCTGCGCCGCGATCCTGTTCGCCCACCACCCGGTCGGCCGGGTGCGCTTCGACTTCCTCGCGTCGTCGCACGACCCGACGGGCGGCGGGTCGGAGTTCCCCGGCCCGATCGACCCGGCCGCCGTGGCCCGGCTGGCCGAGTGCCCCTCGCTGAGCCGGGTGCGCGACCTCGGCCTGCACCGCGGCCAACTGACCCCGGACGCCGCCGTGCCGCTGGCCGCCTCGCCGCACCTGGCCGGCCTGAAGACGCTCCACCTGGAGGGGTGCGAGTTCGCCGAGGACGGCCTGGCGACCGTCCTCGGGGCCGGCTGGGCGGCCGGCCTGGAGGCGCTCGACCTGCGCGGCGTCTGGTACTCGATGTGGAGCACGAGCATGGGCGGGCCGGACTTCCCCAGCCGGGGCTGGACGCCGGAGACGCTGGAGGAGGTCGTCCGGGCCGGCCTGCCGCGGCTGCGCGTCCTCGACCTGTCCGGCCGCGACCTGTACGAGTCGGGCGTGGACGTCCTCCTCGCGGCGGCGTGGCCCGACCTGCGCGAGTTGCGCCTAGCGCCGCACTACTCGGTGCGCCGGCCGTTCCGCGACCTGCTCCGGGTGAAGTTCGGCGAAGCGGCCAAGGGGCTGGATTGACCCATGCGCATCGCCGTCCTCTCGTCCGGCACCGGCTGGCACGTCCGCGACCTGGCCCGGGCGGCAGGCGACCTCGGCCACGAGGTAGTGCCGGTCGATTTCCGCCGGGTCCACGACGGCCTGCCTGCCGGGGCCGGCACGCTCGACCCCTTCCCGGCCGTGATCGTCCGGACGATGCCGCCGGGCTCGCTGGAGCAGGTCGTCTTCCGCATGGACGTCCTCGGCCGGCTGGCGGCGCGCGGCCGGGTCGTCGTCAATTCGCCGCGGTCGCTGGAGGTGTGCATCGACAAGTACCTCGCCAGCGCCGTCCTGGCTGAGGCCGGCCTGCCGGTGCCGGAGACGGTTGTGTGTCAGTCGGCCGACGACGCCCTGGCCGCGTTCGCGTCGCTCGGCGGCGACGTGGTCGTCAAGCCGCTGTTCGGCTCGGAGGGCCGCGGCATGGTCCGCGTCACCGAGGCGGAGCTGGCCTGGCGGACGTTCCGCGCGATCGAGCGGACGGAGGGCGTGCTCTACTTGCAACGGTTCGTGCGCCACCCGGGCTGGGACCTGCGTGTGTTCGTCCTGGAGGGGCGCGTCCTGGGGGCGATGCGCCGCCACGGCCGCGACTGGCGGACGAACGTCGCCCAGGGCGGCCGGACCGAGGCGGTCCCGGTCGGCGAGGAGGAGGAAGCCCTCGCCCTCCGCGCCGCCGCAGCGTGCGGCACCCTCGCGGCCGGGGTCGATCTGTTGCCCGAAAGCGGCCGGTGGTTCGTCCTGGAAGTGAACGCCGTGCCGGGCTGGCGGGCGTTCGCCCCGACGTGCGGCATCGACGTTGCCCGGGCCGTGATCGAGGCGACGGTACGCCGCGTGGAGGGGTGAGGCCGTGTCATCACTGGGCCTGCTCGCGCAGACGGCGTGCATCTGGGAGGCGACCGCCCGCAAGCCGGGCAACGTCCACCGCTTCGCCGACTTCGACGACCTCGCCTACGGCGACTTCCTCCTCAGCGCCGCCGCGGTCGCCCCGGTCCTCGACCAGGCCGTGGGGCGTCCGGTCGGCCGCACGATCCTCGAAGCGATCCGGGCGACGCGGCGCGTCGTCGCGACGAACACCAACCTCGGCATCGTCCTCCTGCTCGCTCCGCTCGCGGCGGTGCCGGCCGACCGGACGATCCGCGCCGGCCTGCCGGACGTCCTGGCGGCGACGACGATCGACGACGCCCGCGACGTGTACGCCGCGATCCGGCTCGCCTCGCCCGGCGGCCTCGGCGACGCGCGGGAGCAGGACGTCCGCGACGAGCCGACGGCGACCCTCCGCGACGTGATGGCCCTCGCCGCCGACCGAGACCGCGTCGCCGCCCAGTACGCCAACGACTACTACGACGTCCTGGAACTGCTCGCCCCGGGGATCGCGATGGCCCTCGACCGCTGGGGCGGCCTGGAGCTGGCCATCGTCGCGGCGTTCCTCGCCGAGCTGGCCGAGTCGGCCGACAGCCTGATCGTCCGCAAGCGCGGCTCCGCGGCCGCGGAGAAGGTTAGCCGCAAGGCCCGGCGCGTCTTCGAGGCCGGCTGGCCGGAAGAGCCGGTCGGCTGGGCCGAGTTTCACGCCTTCGACACCTGGCTCCGCGAGCCGGGCGCGGGCCGCAACCCCGGCACGACCGCCGACCTGGTCGCGGCGTCCTTGTTCCTGCTCCTCCGCGAAGGTACGATAACCCTACCCTCGCCTCACCCCTGGTCGGCCGGATGGATGCATGACTGAGTCGTACAAGGTCCGCGTCACGAAGGACTACCTCGTCTTCTGCGCCGCCCACTTCATCTCCTACGACGGGGACGAGTGCGAACGGCTGCACGGCCACAACTACCGCGTCGCCGTCGAGCTGGAGGCCGACCTCGACGGGAACCACTACGTCTTCGACTTCATCGCCTTGAAGAACCACGCCCGGGCCCTGGTCAACGAACTGGACCACCGCGTCGTCCTGGCGACTCGCAACCGATACTACCTCCTGACGGAGACGCCGGAGTCGGTGCGCATCCTGGCGAAAGGCGTCAAGGAGTACGTCTTCCCGCGCGAGGACTGCGTCCTGCTGCCGATCGAGAACACGACGGCCGAGCTGCTGGGCAAACACCTCGCCGGCCGGCTGCTGGAGATCCTCCAGACCAAGCACAACTTCCGGCCGCGCGTCCTGCGCGTCGAGGTCGAGGAATCCTTCGGCCAGGTGGCGACCTACGAGTGGCGCGCGTAACGGGAGGTTCGCGATGGCCGCCGACTTCATCCTGCTCCACCCCTGCCCGGTGAAGCAAGCCCTCGGCGACGGCAACGTCGATGCCGGCACGGACCGCCTGCTGGAGTGCCTCAAGGCGCGCGGCCGGGCGGCCGCCGTCGCCGAGCACCACCGCCGACGCGGCGAAGAGCCGGCCGGCAAGACGATCACCCTCCAGCTGTACCACGCGACGCGCGGCACCGAGACGCGCCAGGTCGCCTACGAGGAACTCCTCGCCCAGGCGGCCCCACTGGAGCCGCTGGAGCCGCACTGCCGCGGCTGCCCGGCGAACGTCCTCGGCCGGCCGTTCGGCTGCATCGGCGACGTGAAGTACCCGATCCCGCTGACCACGCAGCGCTGGCTGCTTGACCGGATCGAGCCGCCGGGCACCCTCGGCGGCCAGTTCTTCCTGCGCGGCGTCGCCGACTTCGACTACACCGGCGAGCCGCTCGTGTCGTTCCGGCAGAACGGCCTGCTCGAAGGGGCGACGCCGCCGAGCCGGACGTTCCACGTCGGGCCGGGGAACGACCTGACCCTGAGCGTTGATCAACTGCTGCAAGGCGTCCTGTGCGTCAACGCGCCGCTCGATCCGACGCACTGCCTGCTGGTGCTGCTCTGGCTCGGGGCGCTGCGCTTCGACGGCGTCGGATTGGCGACGGTTGATCGGCTGCGGGAGGCGATCGGCCTGACGACGCCGGCGGAGCGGAGCCGGCGGGTCGGCCTCGACCTCGGTCGGCCGCACGACGACCCGGCGGTCCGGTCGATGCAGTCGCTGCTGGAGGGGTTCTTCGCCGCCTGGGTGCTCGACGCCCGGTTGTGGGTGTGGGCGTGAGCGTTACCCCAATAACTCGCGCACCGGCTCGCGGTCGTCGAGGACGTGCATCGGCCGGCGGGTGTGGTCGGGGATGGTCGCCGCCGGGTCGATGCCGAGGTGGCGGTACAGGCACGCCAGGACGTTGCTCGGCGTGTACGGCGTGGTGACCGGCCGGCCGCCGTGGCGGTCGGTCGCGCCGACGACCTGGCCGACGCGGAAGCCGCCGCCGGCGACGACGGCCGCCCCGGCCTCCGGCCAGTGGTCGCGGCCGTCGCCGCGCGAGATGCGCGGGGCCCGGCCGAACTCGCCCCACATCACAACGGCGACGTCTTTCTCGAGCCCGCGCTCATACAGGTCGGTGACCAGGGCGTGGAAGCCCTGGTCGAGCTTCGGCAGCTGGTCCTTGTGGTCGATGAAGTTCTTCTCGTGCGTGTCCCAGTCGCCGACCTTGAGCGTGACGACCGACACGCCCGCTTCGGCCAGCCGGCGGGCCATCAGGAAGTGCTCGCAGAACTTGCCGTAACGCTCGCGGGCCGCCTCGGGCTCCTTCTTCAGGTCGAAGGCGTCGCGCACCTTGGCCGAGGTCAGCATCTCGAACGCCCGCTGGCGGAACGGGTCGCCCTCGCCCGGCTGGCGGTTCAGCGTGTCGAACGTGTCGAGTAGCTGGCGGCGGTCCTGGAGCTGGTCGAGGGTGACGCCCTTGCGGAGGGCGAGGTTGGCGAGGCCGTCGGCCTTCGGGACGAACGGCCGATTCGCCGGGCCGGTGTAGGTCGGACCTTCGTTGTCGTAGAGCTTCGGCGGGTCGTACATGAGGCTGACGTAGGGCGGCAGGCCGTCCGTGCCCGGCCGGAGGTGGCTGACGACGGAGCCGAAGACGGGCCGCTTCCCGCGGTCGGGGAAGCCGGTCAGGAGGTAGTGCGGCGTGTGGTCGCCGATGTCGACCGAGACGAGGCCTCGCAGGACGGCGAGCCTGTCCATCATCTTCGCGTGGAGCGGCAGGTGCTCGCAGACGTCGATGCCGGGGACGTTGGTCTTGATCGGGGCGAACTCGCCGCGGATCTCGGCCGGGGCGTCCGGCTTCATGTCGTAGCTGTCGAGGTGCGACGCCCCGCCGCGGAGCCAGATCAGGATGACCGACTTGTTGCGCAGCGGTGCCGGCGACGCGGCCTGGAGGCGGAGGACGTCCTGCAGCGACAGGCCGGCGAACGCCAGGCCGCCGGCCAGGAGCGCGTCGCGGCGGGAGAGCCCGCGCGGGTGGCGGATCGGTCCGGGGGGTGTCGCCATGGGTCGGACTCCGGTGCGGGGATGCGGCACGCCGACATCCAGCATGGGCAGGGCCTGGGGCGGGGTCAAGAGCGTTGCTCTTCGAGTCTGCCTCGCCCGCGTCTCCGATGCCGTCCGCAGGACCTCGATGAGAGACGACCATGCGGGCTTGACAAGGGGTTGGACCCGCCATGAAATGTACGGCGTAATCATGTGCCGGCGCTCCGTGGTCGTGTGCCGGCGCGGGTAATCATGTCCCGGCGCGGCGTGATCATGTGCCGGCCCGACACATGAATCACCAGTTCGGCGAGGGAGGCGCAGCGGATGGCAGCGGATGAGGTGGTTCCACACGTCGGCATCCGGTCGCCCGCCGGGATGGTGCGGCTGGGCATGACCCGCGCCGGGGTGCAACCGCTGCTCGACCGGGACCGCGACATCCGGGTGGACTTCCGCGGCGACCCGCCGGTGGTCGCGTTCGTCGAGTCGCCCAAGAACTGGGGATCGTTCGAGGGCATCGACCTGTTCGAGGCGGGGGCGGATGAGGTGATCGCGGAGATCGCCGCCCGCCTGGGGCTGGACCCGGCGGTGTACCGGCCGGGCCGCCACCAGTACTACTTCCCGGACCTGTGCATGGGCCTGTGGCGGAGCTGCGTGTCAGAGGCGGACGGGGAGGAGGGGTTCACGTTCGACAGCGTGAGCGTCCACGCCCCAGGGTACTACGACCCCGAGCTGCTGGCGTTCATCCGGCGGCAGGGCGGGCTGCCCCCGGAGTAGAGGCACGCCGAACCATCCGTTGCAGCAGACCCGGCCCGCAATGTTGCTTTCTGGGACTTCGTAGCCCACTCAGGCGGGCTGGGCTGAGCGGGGTCGTTCGACGAGGGAGGCCGCCGGTGCAGGAAGAGGAACCCTGGCAGCGCCTGCTCCGTGACGCGCTCGCTGTCCTGGCCCTGCCGCCGGATGAGCAGGTCCGTGTCAACGGCCCCGGCTGCGTGGCCTGCGACCTGCTCAACGACTTCGACCACGCCCGGACGGTCGCACTCGGGAACGCGCCCGGGCTGTCCGAGAAGCAGCGGGGGTGGCTCGACCGCATTGACGCCGCGATGCGCGGGATGCAGCAGCCGGACTTCGAGTGCTTCAACAACGAGGTAGTTCGCCGGCCGGTGTGGCAGGAACTGCGGGAGCTGGCGGCCGAGGCGCTGCGGACGTTCGGGTGGGATCGGTTGACGGTGCGGCCGTTCGAGGAAGTGCAGCCGGCCGTCTGGCATCGGCCGCTGGCAGGCCTCGGACCGGGCCCCGCGGAGTCCCCGTAGGCCCAGCGCAGAACGACCCCGTTCGATGGCAAAGGTAACGGAGTTCGCTCATGGTCACAATCGATCTACGAAAGGACGCCGCTGACGTTCAAGGGATGCTCGCCGAGGCGGTTCGGAAGTACTCCGCCAAACACAAAGCCGCGGCCAGTGCCAAGAAGCACCCGCCGGTCTCACGAATCGACCTCATCTTCACTTTGGGCGACAGCGAATCAACGCCCTGGGTCCACCTGCACTTCGACACCAAGCCAGGAGGCGAGCCTGACGGTGATCCCACACACCCGGATTTTGCAACGCTGACTCGGGCGGACTGGCTCCCCGCAGTCCAAGCGGTGTGCGAAGAGGAGACCGTGAGCGTGGTCCAGCAGGACGGCAAGGCGAAGAAATGCGACGCCGCCGCCCTGACGGAAACCATCGGTCAATTCCTCGTAACGATGCTGCTGGCGGCGCGCGACAAGGGCGTCTTCACCGATTTGCCCAAGGCTGATCGCTGCGAGCTGGGGGTCGAAGACCCTACGACGGGCGAGTTCGGATGGCCGGCCTATGCGGAGCGAGGCAAAAAGAACCTCGTGAAATAGCAGCGCGTCGACCTCACCGCGCGGGGTCGCCATTAGACCAGCGCATGAAGCAGGCCGGGACGGCAATGCTGGTTTCGCGCGGCATGAAAGTTGTGCAGGCGGCCCCGGCCTGCTTCTCCTTATCGTCCGGCGATTCTGACCGGTCACTCCTCCACTCCCGCCCGGCGGACGAACGCCGCGTCCAGCTCCTGGGCGACGCCGAGCAGCGTCGCCTCCAGCGGGACCGGCTCCGTGTCGCGGTGCGTTCGGAACCGGGCGATGCCCCAGCAGTGCGTGTCGTACAGCGCCGCCACCGCGACGCCGGGGCACGTCTTGTAGTAGATGCCGACCGACGGGTGGCTCTCCACCGCTCCGTTCGTCGTCGTCGTCAGCGTCGTCCCGTCGGCGAACCGGCTGAAGAACTCAAAGCCGAGGTACATCGTCCGCTTGCCCATCAGGATGCCGTAGCTCGTCCCGTCCGCCGAGGCGTACAGGCGCATTACGATGTCGCGCTGCTTCTTCGCGACGAGGTCGCCGAGATGCGCGAAGCCGAGGTCGGCCATCTCGCGGTCGATCCGCTCGCGCGTCTCCTGCTCCAGGTCCGTCAGCCGGGCGAAGTCCGACCGCCAGTAGACGCTCTGCTGGCCCTTCAGGAGCATTTCCTCGTCGTGCGGGGCGGCGCGCTTGCGGGCGGCCTCGACGCCGGCCCGCCGCATCGCCGACTGCTGCGCCTCGACCTCGGCGATCTGACGGGCCGCCGCGGCGTCGAACGATGCGACGTCCCACTGGCCGGCGTAGCGGACGCGGAAGATCACCTTCGGCAGCTGGCCGACGACATCATCCCGACACCGGACGTTGCGGCCCTTGCGTTCGACCGTCATGCCGTACAGGCCCGGGTCGCGCTTCGCCGCCTCGACGACGGCGACCGCCTCCGCCTCGTCGCGAAGGCGGTACTTGCGCTGTTCGCCGGCGCGGGCCAGGTCGAGCGCCCCGGCCAGGGCGTCGCGCGTCAGCGGCGGGTACGACTGGCCGACTCGCCACTGGCCGTCGCGGACCGGGCCGCGGTAGCGCTGCGTCAGGGCCGGGTGGCCCTCCTTCGCGAAGGCCACGTCGATCGTCGCCCCGTCGGGCAGGCGGAAGAAGAACCGGGCGAGCCGCTTGCCGAGCTGCTCGCGGAGGACGCGCCGCTCCAGGTAGGTGTGCTCTTCCAGGCCGATGCGGAAGCCGCGTGGCGTCACCTCGACCGTGCGGACGTTATCGTCGATCTCCTCGTCGCCGGGCACGGTCAGGGCGGTATGCTCGGCCCACGGCGGCAGGGTGACCGTCAGGACGACCCCGGCCGACTCGTCGCCCGCCAGGGCGTCGATGACGAATCGAAGCAGGCCGATCTCCTTCAGTGGCAGGGCGACAGGACCGCCGTCGAGCCGGGCGAGCGGCAGGCCGTCGGTAATCGCGACGACCGGGCCGACGAAGTCCTTCGGCGGCTCCGGCTCGGCCGGCTCCATGTCGCACGCCTCGGGCTCCTGCTCAGGCTCGGGCGACTCGGCCTGGCGGATGTATTCGTCCCACTCACCGCCGAGGCCGAGGACGTGCAAGAGACGCGGCAGGTTGCCGAGGTCGCTGCTGTTCTCATTCGTGGTGACACCCTCCCAGAGCAGAACCGCACGGACGGCGGCGACGTCGTGCGCGATGCCGGCGGCGGTCAGGGCGGCGGAGACTTCCTCGGCGTGCCAGCGCCGGTAGGCGGCGACCGCCGCGCTGTACGGCAGGCCGAGGACGGACAGGCGGAACCCTTCCGGGATGTGGGCCCCCATCTCGGCCAGCTCGTCGGCGAAGCGGTCGAAGGCGGTCTTCACGCCGTCGGAGCCGGGGAGCGGGTCGTCTTCGAGGAAGGCGAGTTCGGGGTCCGGCTCGTAGTCGTCCTCGTCCTCGTCGCCGGCCTCGCGCTCGGCGTCCTCGGCCGAGTCGGGGTCGCCGGAGTGCGGCCCGAACTCGTGGAGGAAGTGGACCTGGCCGGTCGGCCCGCCGTGGACGGTGAGGTACCAGCGGTCGCCGTCGGACGTGGTGAACTGGAGAGCCGGCCGGGCGAGGCGGCACAGGCCGCGGTTGAGGTCGCCGGCACCGACGCCCCAGACGCTGGTGTTGAACCAGGTCCAGCCGTTGTGCTCGTGGATCTGGAGCAGGTCGCCTACGGGCTGGCAGTCGTCCTGGTTGGCGCAGGCCGGCTTGATGATGTCCGACATGACGGCGCGGACCTCGGCCGGCGGACAGTCGCGGACGGCGGTGACGTTGATGCGGACGGCCATGCGGTGCCTCGCGTTCGGGGACGTGGCGTTGGTAAACGACACCGAGCGAGTCGGGCGGGTTCGTGGGCCTGTGGGGCGACTTTCAGAGCCGCGCACGCAGCGAGCGCCAGCGAGCGGAGTAAGCGGATGAGGAGATCCGTTCAGGCCCGCAACCGCTTACTCCGCTCGCCGGAGGCTCGCTGCGTGCACGGCTCTGACGGACCGGGGCTCACTGCCCCGGCACCTGTAACGGCTGGCTGCTCCGCAGGTAGGCGAACAGGTCGCGCACCTGTTGCTCCCCGAACTCGCGCAGGGCGTTCTCCGGCATGATCGACCGGCGCACGACGTTCATCTCCTCGACCTTCCCCTTCGCGATAACCTGCGTCTGGCCGTCCGCCCCGCGCAGCACCACCACCTGGTCGTCGCGATCGACGAGGAAGCCTTGCAGCACCCGGCCGTCGGCCGTCTCGATCACCGTCGTCTCGAACCCCTCGCGGATCTCGGCCGACGGGTTGACGACGTGCAGCAGCATCAGGTCGATGTCCGTCCGCCGGAACGTCGTCAGATCCGGGCCGATCTGGCCGCCTTCGCCGAACAGCTGGTGGCACTTGCCGCAGTGCTGGCCGTACAGTTTCTTGCCCGCGGCCGGGTCGCCGCGCTCCGAGCGGACCACCTTCGCCAGGCGGTCGATCTCGGCCCGCATCGCCTCGGTCGTCGCGCCATCGACCGCGCCGAAGTGCTTCTTCACGAGGGTAGCCAAACGGGCGTCCTTGTGGAAGGTCAGCCGGCGGACGGCGTCGTCGCTGAGCGACTTCGCCGGGATCGAGCCGGTGTCGATCGCCTGGAGAAGGGCCAGGCCCCACGCCGGCCGGGCGACCAGGACGCCCTCGGCCACCTCGCGCACGGGCGGGGCGAAATCCTTGTACCGGCCGAGGATCTTCGTCGCGACCGCCTCGTCCGGGAACGCCTGCAGCGCCGTCAGCGCCGCCTGGAGTACGTCGGCCTCCTTCGCCGAATCGAGCAGGCCGAGCAGGACCGGGACGGCCTTCTTCTCCTGGAGTTCGCCCAGCAGGCCCGCCAGGGCGGCGCGTTCCTTCGCCGGGGCCTTCGCCTCCTGGAGCGTCTTCAGGGCCTCGTCGATGGCGGCCGGCTGGCCCTGGCGCAGACGCAGTGTCAACGAACCGCCACCGCGCGCGGCGAGGGCATCGACGAGTTCCCGCGGCAGGTTCGCCAGCGCCCTGCCGGACGTACCCGCCTCGAAGCCGGCGAGCAGCGCCTTCGCGTGGCCCTCCTCCGGGGCGAGTCGCAGCAGGCGGGCGCAGGAGCGCAGGTCGGCCTGGCTGCCGGCCTGGGCGTAGCGGCGCATGACCCGCTCGGCGACGAACCCGGCGACGAGCTTCTTCCGCCACAGGGCCGAGTCCTCGAACAGGCGCAGGACCGCGTCGCGCTGGGTGGCCGCCTTCGCCTCGATCGCCCACCAGTAGACCAGCGGCAGGTGCGGGTCGGCGTGGTCGGCGTCGGCGTCGAGCAGGGCGCGGACGACGCGCAGGCCGTCCGCCCCGGCGACCCGTCGGGCCGAGCAGCCAAGCTGGCTGCGCACTTCGACGTGCTTCTCGCCGGCGGCCAGCTTCTCCAGCGAGCCGAGCAGTTCGGGTGACACCTTGCCGTCATCGCAGACGAGCCGGACGGCCCACGCCCGGACGTGCGGGTCGGCGTGGCCCAGCGCGACGGTCGCCGTCGGTGCGTCGATCCCGGCCGTCTGGTGCAGGGCCCACAGCGCCTCCAGAGCCGCCTGACCGTCCGGGTCGCGGATCGCCTTTCGCAGGGCCGGGACGACGCTGGCGTCCCTGCGGTCGCCGAGCAGACGCAGCGCCGTCTGGCGGATCGTCCGGTTCGGGTCGCGCAGCTTCTCGACGAGCTGGGCCGAGGTCAGCTTGCCGAGGTCGGTTGGCTTCGTCGGCTTCGAGTCCTTCGCCCGCAGGCGGTAGACCCGGCCGTGGTCGGTGTCGATGAGCCCCTCGTGGTGGCGCAGGTGGGCGATGTGCTGGTCGTAGAAATCGGCGACGTACAACGCTCCGTCCGGGCCGGCCTTCAGGTCCACCGGCCGGAACCACGGGTCGGTCGTCGCCAGGGCGTCGCCGACGTCCTTCGTCTGGAACGTCGAGCCGTCCGGCGTGCGCTCGGACAGGACGACCTTCGACGCGAGCGGGTCGATCGCGAAGAGGTGGCCCTGGTACTTCGTCGGCAGGCCGGCCGCGTCGTTGACGACGAACGTGTGCGTGAAGCGCTTCAGGTTCGGCGACTTCATCGGGTTGAGGTAGCCGAACGTGTACGGGTTCGCGAGCGGGCCGTGCTTGTCGAACCCCTTGCGGTAGTAGCCGCCCTGGACGTAGTGGAAGCCGCGCGTGTCACCGCCGTTGTGGCCGGAGTAAACGCGCCCCTTCGCGTCGAACTCGACCCCGAAGGCGTTGCCGCCGCCCTCGGCGAAGATCTCGTACACCTTCCGCTCCGGATGGTAGCGCCAGATCTGCTGCCCCATCGAGTGGACCGGCTCGTCCTTGGTGCCGTAGCGCTTCACCTTGCCGGAGACGGTGCTCCCCAGGGCACCGTACAGCCAGCCGTCCGGGCCCCAGCGCAGGCTGTTCGCGACGGAGTGCGTGTCCTCCAGGCCGAAGCCCTCCAGCAGCACGTCCGGCGGGCCGTCCGGTTTGTCGTCGTCGTTCTTGTCGGGGTAGAAGAGCAGGTACGGCGGGTTGAGGACGAACACCCCACCACGGCCCTTCGCACACGAGCTGACGATGTTCAGCCCCTCGACGAAGACGGAGTGCTTGTCGAAGGTGCCGTCGCCGTCGGTGTCCTCGTGGATGCTGACGCGGTCCTTGCCGACGAAGTGGTCCGGCGGCGGCGGCGGCACCTTGTCGTAGACGACGCGCCAGAACCGGTCGTGGCCGAGCCGTTTCAGGCCGGCCGGGAACGGGTACTGCCGGTACTCGACGACCCAGAGCCGGCCGCGCTCGTCGAAGCTGAGCTGCAACGGCTGGGTGATCTCCGGCTCGCTCAGGACCGGCTCGACGGCGAGGTCGTCCGGCGTGGTGAACTTCGCCAGGGCGTCCTTGACCGAAAGCGCCTTCGTCGCCGCGGGCGGCTGCTGCGACCGGGCGAGAGAGATGGCGAGGACGACGGCGAGGACTGGCGGCAGGTACTTCATGGCGGCCCGTCGGCGGGAGAGTTTTCGGGTCGGAGTCGGGTGCAGTGATTGTACCTGCGACACGGGACGACCGCGAACGGAAATCGAGGCGGGGTGTCACATCCGGCCTCGGGCGGCGAAGTTTCCTCAGGGGAACCGAAAGCACCACGTCATGAACCTACCCCCTTCGGAGATCGATAGTGCCTCGTAACGACAACGCGCGACCGCGCCCCCGCCTGACGGCCTGGCACATCCTCCGGACGGACTGGCCGGCGTTCGGCAGCCTGGTCCTGCTCGGCGTGATCGGCGTCGTGGTCCCTTGCCTGGCAGCTGCGAACGCCCTCTGGCCGGGAGCGTCCCCTCCCGGGCCGGACGCCGTCCTCGTCGCCGGGGCGTGCGTGACCCTGACCGCCCTGGCCCTCGCCGGGTTCGGGGCGTGCCGCGTCTGGCGCATCCACCACGTCTTCGCCCGCGGCGTCGTCGTGCCCGGCCGCATCGCCTCGGTCAGCGCCGACGGCGAGACCGTCGGCTACGCCGAGGTGGCGTTCACCCACGACGGCCGGGCGTATCGAATCACGCAGGTCTTCGGCACCGCGACCGGCTACGACCCGTCCGTCGGCAACCCGGTCGAGGTGATCATCGACCCGGCGCGGCCCGCGGTCGGCTTCGTCGTCGCGGAGTATGTCAGCTAGCCCGGCGGGAAACAAACTTGAGCAGTGCGACGTCAACCGCGTCATTTTTCCCAATTGGTTCTTGATTGGAGATCGGCATCTGGTATGGTGAAAATCCCATGAGGGACGCCGCCGATTGGTTGCCGCGCGCGTCCGCGAGAAAGGAAAGCCCCATGTTCTGGTACGTCCTCGGCGGCGCGGGCGTCGCGTTCCTGGTCATCGTCGCCTACCTGCTCGGCCGCCAGGGCGGCAACAACCCGCCCCGGCCTCCGGCGAAGAAGAAGCCCGCCCCGCAGCCGGTCCGGTCGCAGCCGCAACCGCAACCGCAGCCGGTCGTCCAGCGCCCCGCCCCGCGGCCGGCTCCGGCCCCGGTCCAACGGCAGGTCGCCAGCAGCAGCCACCGCAAGATCGAGTACGCCGCCGGGGCGGCGCTCCACTTCATCAACGCCCTGCACGCCGAGGGCGTCGACCGCGGCGCGATCTATTCCCTCGGCACCAACTTCCGCATCGACCAGAACTTCACCACGTCGAAGGCCCACCTCGAACACGCCCTGGTGAACATCGGCCGGTCGAAGCCGAACGAGAACACTGCCCTCTACGACAGCATCGCCCTGGCGATCGACCAGTTCCAGAAGAACGCCCGGCAGAACGTGCCCTGGGTGCTCATCGTCCTGACCGACGGCAAGGACAACGCGTCGCAGGCCTTCCCGCACACCGACAAGCGCAGCCCGGCGGCGGTCGGCGTCCTCGTCCACGAGTGCTTCGCCAAGGCGCGCTCGAACTTCTTCGTCCTGGTCGGCGTCGGCGACCAGCGCTCGCTCGACGTCGAGGCGATCGTGACGATCGGCCACTTCGCCCAGAGCCCGGCCATCCCGCTGGAGAACTTCCACCTGCTGGAGGAGTTGTTCCTCAAGCTCGTCATCCAGGTCAACGAGACGATCGTCGGCCGCACCGTCCAGGTCGGCTCGCAGGAGTTCCTCGAACTCGCCCGGGTGCGCCAGGTCAACAAGATCGGCATCGACTACGCCCTGGTCATCGACCGCTCCGGGTCGATGAACGACGCCTGTTGACGCGCCGGAGCCCGCAGCGCAAGCAAGGGTTCTTCCCGCGGTGAGAAAGAACCCTTGCTTGCGCTGCGGGCTCCACTTCTGCCTCAATCGTCCTTGAGCGTCGGGTTGAGCGCCCTCCCGACGATGCGCCCGCCGAAGCGCACCTTCTGCCCGAGCGACAGCTCCTCGATGAAGCGCTTGCGGACCGCCTCGACCCAGCGGACGGGCCGTTCGCCGTAGTCGGTCGCGACGCGGACAAGGACCGGGCCGGGATGGGCGAGCGCGCAGCGGACGCCCTGGTCGAGCTCGGCCGGGGTGCGGATCTCCTGGTACGCGACGCCGAGGGCCTTGCTCATCGCGGCGTAGTCGATCTTCGCCAGGACGGTCGCCGTCGTCCGGCCGTAGACGCGCTCCTGGAGCGCCTGCATGTAGTGGTAGACGCCGTCGTCGAGGATGAAGAACTTGACCGGCAGGTTCTCGCGCGCCGCGGTCGAGATTTCCAGGCCGCTCATCAGGAAGCAGCCGTCGCCGGTGACGGTCACGACCTGCCGGCCGGGCATCACCTTCTGCGCCCCGAGCGCCGCCGGGATCGACCAGCCCATCGCCTGGTTGCCGACCGGGTTGAAGTACGTCCGCGGCCGGGTCGTCGTGAACTGCATCGCGGCGAAGTGCTCGGTCAGGGTCGCGTCGGTGAACGCGAGGGCGTCCGGGGCGGCGGCGGCCCGCAGGGCGACGACGAAGTTCATCGGGTCGATGCCGGTCCGGCCATAGTTGCGGCGGGCATCGTTCGCCTCGGCGGCCTTCCAGCCGCGGATCGCGTTGACGAGGCCGGCGTTCGCGGGCCGGCAGAGCAGGTCGGGCCGTTCGAGGAGCTTCGTCAGGAAGACGCCCGCGTCGGCGTGGACGGCGACGGTCGGTTTTACGACTGCGCCGAGGTTCTTGCACTGCGAATCGACCTGGATCAGGTAGGCGTGCTTCGGGATGGTGTAGAACCCGGTCGAGACCTCGCTGTAGCGCGCCCCGAGGGCGAGGACGCAGTCCACTTGCTCGAACGCCTTCTCGGCGGTGACGGTCGCCGCGGCACCGTAGCCCCAGCCGACCGACAGCGGGTGGCATTCGCTGATCGCCCCCTTGCCGGAGACGGTCGTCGCGACCGGGGCCTGGAGCACCTCGGCCAGCCGCGTCAGTTGGGCGCTGTGGTTCATGCAGCCGAGGCCGGCGTAGATGCCGACGCGCAGCCGGCGGTCGGCGAGCAGGTCGCGCGCCTGGCAGAACGCCGCCGGATCGAACGGCACCGTGACCGCGAGCCGCCCCGAACTCGGGCCGTAGCGGTGCGACATCATCAGGAAGTTGTACGGGATGACGACGGCGACCGGGCCCGGCTCGCCTTCCTGGGCGAGCTGGAACGCCTTGTGCGTCACGTCGGGGATCTCGGCGAGGTTGCTGACGACGAGGACCGCCTTGCAGACCGGCCTGAGCATGTCGACGTTCGGCAGGGCGTGGACCTGGAAGGCGCGGTACTTCTCGCAGCAGGCGACCTCGCCGGCGAGGACGACCATCGGGACGCTGTCGATCAGCGCCTCGCTGATGCCGGTCATCGCGTTGGTGATGCCGGCCCCGGGGATGATGGCGCAGACGCCGGGCAGGCCGGTCGCCCGGGCGTAGCCGTCGGCCATGCACGACGCGGAGAACTCGTGCGTGCAGAGCAGGTACGGCAGCCGGGCGGACTTCATCTCGTCCCAGAACTCGTTCTCCTGGGCCCCCGGGATGCCGTAGACGCAGCCGACGCCTTCGGCCTGGAGCGTCTCGACCAGGGCGCGGGCCCCGCTCTTGCGGCCGGGATCGACCTCGCCCTCGGCGGCGGCGACCCCGGGGAGGAGAGCCGGCACCGACGCGGCCGCGGCGGCCTGCAGGAGCGAGCGACGCGAGAAGGGGACCATGACATCCTCCGTGATGATGGCGTTCCGTTCCCTATTCATCGACGGGACGGCGGCCCAGGGAGGAGGTCGAAGTCCCGACGAGACCGGGCCGGGCACGCCGACTGGCTCGGGGGTTAGGATTACCACGACGAGGAAAGCCAGGCAGCTTCGCCCCGGATAGGATGCCCCGGATTACTCGGAGGGAACGCCATGTCGGCCGACGCTCAACCAGTCGCCCCGGCAGCCCAGGTCTGGGGGTGGCTCCGCTTCGGTTTCCGCGCCTTCGCCGCCCTCACCGCCGGGGTGATGGTCTGGGGGTGGATCCTGCTCTTCCGCGTTCAGGCGGTGGCGCGAACGACCGGCTGCGACCCGTTCTTCCTTTCCTTGCGCTGCGTCGAGTTCGATTCAGACCGGGTCGTCTGGCCACTCTTTCCGTTCGATCCGCGCGGCGATCCGGCCGTGAAGGGGTCGCTGGCCGACCCGCTCCGCGCTCCGACGGCGGCGGAGTACCAGGCGGCCCGACAACTGGTCGGCTCGGTCTACGACCTCGACGCCCCGGCGGTCCGCGAGACGGTCCTCGCCTGGGGCGACGGGCTGGCGCGGATCGGTAAGTTCCAGGCCGCCCTCCGCGCGGACCGATCCCTCCCCGACGCGCGGGCCGCGGCCGCGGCCGCGGCCACCCCGGACGAGGCGTACCTGGCGGTCGCGGTCGTCCTGTGCGGCACCCAGCCGAACGCCGAGCGGGACCTGCCCCGGCTCCGTGCCCTGGCCGCGACGGCCTTCCCGGCCGCGGCCGACCGGGCGGCGGCCCTTGCCTGGGCGGCCGGGCATTACGACCGGCTGGCGGCCGCCGCCCGGTCGGCCCGCTCCGACGCGGAGGTGGAGTACCGCAAGGGGGACCGGGGAGACTGGCTGCGGAAGCTGGACATCCCCGTCACGCTGCCGCCGCGGACGCCGGAGACGCTCTGGTGGCTGGTCTATCGGTCCGTCGGCCTGGACGCGGCGTCGCGCCGGGCGGCCGCCGACCGATGGCCGGGCCTCTTCCCTGGCACCGACCCGGACCGGGTCCGGGCGATCGCCGAGCGGATCGAGCGCGCCCGGCGGGCGGCCGGCGAGCGGCTGCCGCCCGCCTCGGACGCGTTGCCCTGGGTCTGCCTCGTCGAGCGCTACCACGGCCTTGACGCCCAGGGTGAGCGCGAGCGTGTCGTCTCCCTGGAGCACTTCGATACGAACAGTCGCCGCGTCATCGGCAGCGCGCTGCTGCACGCCGCCCCGTCGGATGACCTCTTCTACCTCCTCGCGTCGTCGGACCCGCTCCACCTGCTCCCCGACATGGGCGGGTTGCGATACCCCGTCGTCGTCGTGGTGTTGTTGGCGGTGTACGGCTTCTGGGTCTGGCTATTCCCGGTCCTTGCTGAATTCTGCCTCCGCCTCGGAGACGATCCCACCTACCGGGCGTACCGTGACCGGCGGGGGCACGGTTCGGTTCAGGTCCGGCTCGCCGGCTACGCGGTGGTCGCCTTGGTCGGATGGGTCGTCGCGCTGGTCTACCTCCCGGACCACCTCGTCCCGTTGGCCGGGTCGGCCCAGTCGAAGTTGTTCGCCTCGTTCATGGCGGTGCTCCTGGGCGGGACGTTTCTCGGCTTCCTGACGCGCCTCGCCGCCATCGTGCTGATTCGTTGGGGGGCGGACGTCAACCGCGTCTGGTACGACGAACTGCTCGGCTTGACGGTCGGGCTCCCGCTGCTGGCCTACCTCGGCGTCGATATGGTCGGCCTGGCCCTGATCGCTTCGGTCGAGCTGGTCCCGATGCTCCTCCAGCCCCGGCCGGGGCCCGTCGCGGCGTGACCGGCGGCAAGAAGGCTTGAGGAAACGAACGCCCCGCCTTTGACGATCCGCGTCGCCGGGGCTAGTTTGACACCTCCCGATCCGCCAAGAATGCCGTCGCCGCTTCACCGTCGAGAAGCAACCATGAAGATAGTCCGAAGCGTTGGCCGGGCCGTCGTTCCGGTCGCCCTGGCGTTGGCCGTCGCCGCCGCCGGGTGCTCGTCGAAACCGCCGGCCGGCCCCGATCCGGTCCGGCCGGTCAAGACCCTGATCGTCACCGCCGGCGACGACACCCACACGCGCGCCTTCCCGGGCCGGGTCGAGGCGTCGAAGCGGGCCGAGATCGCCTTCCAGGTGCCGGGCCTGATCGTCAGCCTGCCGGTCAAGGAGGGGCAGAAGGTCGCCAGGGGCGAGGTGATCGCCCAGCTGCGCCAGGACGAGTTCCAGGCCCGGGTCAAGTCGCTGCAAGGCCAGTACGACCAGGCCCGGGCCGCCCTGCGGGCCCTGCAGGCCGGCGAGCGGACCGAGCAGCAGCTCCGCCTCGAATCGAACGTCCGGGCCGCCCAGGCCAAGCTCGCCAACGCCCGCACCGAGTTCAACCGCTCCGAGCGGCTGTTCGCTTCGCGGGCCGTCGCCCGCGCCGAGGTCGAGCTGCGCCAGACCGAGCTGCGCGTCGCCCACGAGGAGCACCAGGCCGCCCTTCAGCTCCTGGAGAAGGGCACCTCTGCCCGCGAGGAGGACATCGAGGCCCAGGAGGCCCAGGTCCGCACCGCGGAGGGCCGGCTCGTCGAGGCGAACCTCCAGCTCCAGGACAGCACCCTCCGCGCCCCGTTCGACGGCGTCATCGCCCAGCGCTTCGTCGAGGAGAACCAGACCGTCCAGGCGAAGGCCCCGGTCGTCCGGTTCCAGGACGTCGACGAGATCGAGGTCGCCGTCGATGTGCCGGAGACGGTCATGGTCCGCGACGTGCGCACGGCGGACATCCTCTCCCTCGTCGCCGAGTTGAGCGGGGCCCCCGGGATCCAGTTCCCGGTCCGGATCAAGGAGGTCGCCCAGACGGCCGACTCGGTGACGCAGACGTTTCAGATCCGCGTCGCGATGAAGGCCCCGCCGGACTTCCGCGTCCTGCCCGGCATGACTGCGACCGTCACAGCGACCTACCGCCGGGCCGGCGTCCTCGGCGGCCGCATCCTCGTCCCGGTCTCCGCCGTCATGCAGGACCCGGACGGCAAGCAGGTCGCCTGGGTCGTCGCGACGGACGGCACCGTGTCGCGCCGGCCGGTCAAGCTCGGCCCGCCGACCGGCGGCCGGATCGAGGTCGTCGAGGGCCTGAAGGACGGCGAGCGGATCGCCGTCGCCGGGGTGACGTTCCTCCGCGACGGCATGACGGTCCGCGACCTCGGCGACGCGCTCGGGGGGGCCCAGCCATGAACCCCGGCGTGCTGTCCGTCAAGAACGACCGCATCGTCTACGCGGCGATGGCCCTCCTCCTGATCGGCGGCGTGGTCGCCTACCGCCAGATCGGCCGGCTGGAGGATCCCGAGTTCACCATCAAGCAGGCGCTCATCATTACCCCCTATCCTGGGGCGAGCGCGGACGAGGTGGCGAAGGAGGTCACCAACCCGATCGAGGCGGCGGTGCAGCAGCTCGGCCAGCTCGACATGGTCGAGTCCGAGTCGTCGCGCGGCCGGTCGGTCGTCATCGCCAGCATCAAGGACCGCTACGACCGAAACCGCATCCCGCAGGTGTGGGACGAGCTGCGCCGCAAGATCGCCGACGTCCAGCCACACCTGCCGCCGGCGGTGCGCGGCCAGTCGGTCGTCGTCGATGACTTCGGCGACGTGTTCGGCATCTTCCTCGCCATCACCGGCGACGGGTACACGTTCGCGGAGCTGCGCCGCTACACCGACTTCCTCCGCCGCGAGCTGCTCCTGGTGCCCGGCGTCAAGAGCGTCGAGCTGTTCGGCACGCAGCAGGAGGTCGTCTACCTGGAGATCTCGCGCCAGCGGCTGACGCAGCTCGGCATCAACGAGGAGCAGATCTACGCCAAGCTCCGCGACCGCAACGTCGCCGCCGACGGCGGCCGGATCCGCGTCGGCGACCAGCACCTCGCCCTCGACCCGACCGGGGCGTTCAGCACCGCCGAGGAGATGCTCGACCTGGTGATCGGCTCCGACCGGACCGGCCGGCAGCTCTTCCTGCGCGACATCGCCACGGTCGAGCGCGGCGACCTCGACCCGCCGCGCCGCCTCTTGCGCTACGACGGCAAGCCGGCCGTCGGCCTCGGCATCTCGACCGTCCAGGGCGGCAACGTCGTCGTCATGGGCGAGGCGGTCCGCAAGAAGCTCGACGAGCTGAAGGTCAACCAGCCGGTCGGCATCGAGATCGGCGAGATCAACTTCCAGCCGGAGGCCGTCTCCGCGTCGGTCGATGACTTCATCTGGAACCTCGCCAAGGCGGTCACGGTCGTCTTCGTCGTCCTGATCTTCGCGATGGGCCGGAAGACCGGCTTCATCATCGGCCTGGTCCTCTTCCTGACCATCCTGGCGACGTTCTTCGTCATGTACCTGAAGGGCGACCTGCTGATGGAGCGCATCTCGCTCGGCGCGCTCATCATCGCCCTGTGCATGCTGACCGACAACGCGATCATCGTCATCGAGGGGGTCAAGGTCGGCATCGAGGCCGGCCGGGACAAGCTCGAGGTCGTCCGCGACGTCGTCGCCGAGAACCAGTGGCCGCTCTTCGGCGCGACGGCGATCGGCGTGATCGCCTTCGCGGCGATCGGCCTGTCGGAGGACAGCACCGGCGAGTATTGCAACTCGCTGTTCTGGGTCATCCTCATCGCGCTGAGCCTGAGCTGGGTGTCGTCGGTGACGATCACGCCGCTCTTGAGCTACCTCTTCTTCTCGCCGACCGAGAAGCCGGCCGCCTCGGCGGCGGCCCCGGCCCCGGCCGCGAGCGACCCGTACCAGGCGCTGCCGTTCCGGATCTACCGCGGCCTGCTGACCACGGCCCTGCGCTTCCGGTGGGCGGTCGTCCTGCTCTGCGCCGGCGGGCTGGTCGCGGCGCTGTACGGCTTCCGGTGGGTGGATCAGAGCTTCTTCCCGCCGGCGACCCGGCCGCAGTTCATGGTGGACGTCTTCCTGCCGGCCGGGTCGCACCTCCGCGAGACGGAGGCGTTCTCGACCGGCATCCAGCGCCATTTGCAGACCCAGCCGGGGGTGACGCACGTCACGTCGTTCATCGGCGGCGGCGGGCTGCGCTTCCTGCTCGTCTACTCGCCGGAGCGCGAGAACCGGGCGTTCGTCCAGTTCCTGGTCGACGTCGACGACTGGCGGAAGATCGACCAACTGGTGCCGGAGGTGCAGAAGTACCTCGACGAGAACCACCCGAACGCGAACGCCGTGGCGAAGAAGTTCCTCCTCGGCCCGGGGGAGGGCGGCCGGGTCCAGGCCCGGTTCCAGGGCCCCGACCCGGCGGTGCTGCGCCGGCTGGGCGACCAGGCGATCCAGGTGCTGGAGGCGGACGGCAACGCGGTCTGCGTGCGGCACGACTGGCGCGAGCGGATCAAGGTCCTGCGGCCGGAACTGCTCGAACTGCAAGCCCGCCGTAACGGCGTCACCCGCGTCGAGGTGGCCCAGGCGTTGCAGGGCAGCTTCGAGGGGCGCGTCGTCGGCTTCTACCGCGAGCCGGGCTACGCCGGCAGCGGCGTCTTCCCGCAGGAGACGCGCCTGCTGCCGATCGTCGCTCGGCCGCCGGAGGCGGAGCGCGGCGACGTCCACATGATCCCGAGTTTGCAGATCTGGAGCCCGGTCGCCGGGCGGATGATCCCGCTGAGCCAGGTGACGTCCGGGACGGAGGTGGCGTGGGAGGATCCGGTCGTGATGCACCGGGACCGGTTCCCGACCCTGACCGTCCACGCCGACCCGCGGACCGGCCTGCCGAGCCAGCTGTTCGGCCGGGTGCGTGCCGGGATCGAGGCGATCGAGCTGCCGCCGGGCTACTCGATGGCCTGGGGCGGCGAGTACGAGGACTCCGGCCAGGCCCGGGCCGCCCTGGCGAAGCCGCTGCCGTTCGTCTTCGCGCTGATGGTGTTCATCGTCGTCTGCCTGTTCAACTCGTTCCGGACGACGCTGCTCATCTGGCTGGTGATGCCGCTGATGCTCATCGGCGTGACGGCCGGGCTGCTGCTGACCGGGGCCCCGTTCGGGTTCATGGCCCTGCTCGGCGTCATCGCCCTGGGCGGCGAGTTGATCAAGATGCAGATCGTCGTGCTGAGCAAGGTCCTGACCGAGGTCGAGAAAGGTAAGGACGCCTACCAGGCCCTGCTCGACGCCGGCAGCGCGAAGATGCGGCCGGTGTTGATGGTGGTCCTGACGACGGTGCTCGGCATGATCCCGCTCGTGACGGACCCGTTCTTCGGGGCGATGGCGGTGTGCATCATGTTCGGCCTGTCGTTCGCGGCGGTGCTGTGCCTGATCGTGACCCCGGTCCTGTACGCCCTCTTCTACAACATCCACCCGCCGGCCGGGAAGGAGGCGGGGTCGCCCTGACGCCTTCGACGTCGATCCTGGACCGGTCGCGGACGGTCGCCCCGCCGGGGTACGACCGCTGGCTCGTGCCGCCGGCGGCCCTGGCGATCCACCTGGCGATCGGCCAGGCGTATGCGTTCAGCGTCTTCAACGAGCCGCTGTCGCGCACGCTCGGTGTGACGTCGCCGGCACCGGGCGACTGGGAGATCAGCGCGATCGGCTGGGTGTTCACCCTGGCGATGGTGTCGCTCGGCCTGTCGGCGGCGCTGTTCGGCAAGTGGCTCGACGGGGCCGGGCCGCGCAAGGCGATGTCCCTGTCGGCGTGCTGCTTCGGCGGCGGCTTCCTCGTCTCGGCAGTCGCGGTGTGGGTGCATTCCCTGCCGCTGCTCTGCCTCGGCTACGGCGTCCTCGGCGGCGTCGGCCTGGGGCTGGGGTACATCTCGCCGGTGGCGACGCTGTTGCGCTGGTTCCCGGACCGGCCGGGCCTGGCGACCGGGCTGGCGATCATGGGCTTCGGCGGCGGGGCGATGATCGGCGGCCCGCTCGGCGTGACGCTGGTGCGTCAGTTCCAGGGCCCGGCGACGACCGGCGTCGCGGAGGCGTTCGTCGTCCTCGGGGTCGGCTACTTCCTGTTCATGCTGTTCGGGGCGGCGACGGTGCGCGTCCCGCCGCCGGACTGGCGGCCGCCGGGCGCGGTGCCGGGTGCCATGCCACTGTCACTCGGCCCGAGCGTGACCGCCGACCAGGCGATCCGGACGCCGCAGTTCTACCTTTTGTGGGCGGTGCTGTTCCTGAACGTGACGGCGAGCATCGGCGTGCTGGGGCAGGCGTCGCTGATGATCCAGGAGATGTTCCTGCTCGGCGAGCCGCTCGACGCCCGGGCGGCAGCCGGCGGTGGGTTCGTCGGTCTGTTGAGCCTGTTCAACATGGGCGGCCGGTACTTCTGGTCGTCGCTGTCGGACCGGCTCGGCCGGAAGGCGACGTACGCGGTCTTCTTCCTGCTCGGGGCGGCGTTGTACCTGGCGATCCCGTCGATCGGCCGGGGTGGGAGCGTGGCGTTGTTCGTGGCGGCGTTCGCGGTGATCCTGAGCATGTACGGCGGCGGCTTCGCGACGATCCCGGCGTACCTGCGCGACCTGTACGGGACGGTGCAGGTCGGGGCGATCCACGGCCGGCTGCTGACGGCGTGGTCGCTGGCGGGCATCGCCGGGCCGGTGCTGGTGAACTACTCGCGGCAGTACCAGCTCGCCCGCGGCGTGCCGGCGTCGGAGGCGTACGACGCGACGCTGTACCTGATGGCGGGGCTGCTCCTGGTCGGGGCGGCGTGCAACTTCCTGGTCCGGCCGGTCGCTTCGCGGTACCATGCCGCGGCGGTGCCGACGCCGGCGCGGGAAGACGCCACCCCGATAGCTGTGTCAGGGCTTCCGCGTCGGGCGACGGTCGCTCTGGTGGTCGGCTGGCTGTGGGTCGGCTTGCCGCTGGTGTGGGGCGTCTGGCAGACGGTGGTGCGGTCGTCGCCGCTGTTCCGATGACGGCCCGGTTGGCGGTGACAGCGGGCGATTTCGTGTCTATCATGCTGGTGTGCGAGCGCGTAGCTCAGTCGGTAGAGCAGCAGACTTTTAATCTGCGGGTCCTGGGTTCGAGTCCCAGCGCGCTCACTTCGGAAAGCCTTACTCTTCCTCGGTTTGCGGCCTGCCTTTGCCACCCTTCCTGTCCGGCTTTGTGGGCGACTTGTGGTCTACCGGGACCCGGTCGCCCACGAGCAACCCCTCCAGGGCGGCGACGGCCCGGGCCTGGTTGTCCCGCATCGCGTGGCCGTAGACGTTGAGCGTCGTGCTCGGCTTGGCGTGGCCGAGCCGGTGCGAGACGGTCAGGATGTCCACGCCGCCGGCGAGCAGCAGCGTCGCGCAGGTGTGGCGCAGGCCGTGCGGCGTGAACGCCTCCGGGATCGGCCGCGGCTCCCGCCTCGCCTTCTTCGCTTCCTTCGCTTCCGCCGCGTTCGCCTTCTCGACGGCCGGGCGGAACGACCGCCGAAGGACGTTCGACTTGCGCAGGTGCCCGCCGTCCGCGTCCTGGAAGACGGGCCGGTCCGGCGCGTAGCGTCCGGCTTCCTGCTGCGCGGCCTTGAGGCCCGCCAGCGCCCGGGTCGTCGCCCGCGTCAGGGCGAGCGTCCGCCGGCTGGCCTTCGTCTTGGTCTGCTTGACGCGCAGCTTGCCGTCGATCTCCTCCAGCGACGCGCGGATCGTCGCCTCGCCCTTCGCCAGGTCCACGTCGGCCCACGCCAGCGCGAACGCCTCGCCCTGGCGGCAGCCCGTGTCCGCACTGAACATCCACAACGCGAACAGCGGGTCCGCCTCGGCCGCCTTCAGAAAGTGGCGCAGCTGGCCGGCGTCGAGGGCGACGATCTCGGCCGCCTCGTGCTTCGGGGCCTTGACGCCCTCGGCCGGGCTGTAGGCGAGCAGGCCCGCCTCGACCGCCCACGCGAGCGCCGGCTTGACGGTGTTGTCGAGCACCTTCTTCACGGTCGGCCGGCCGACGTCGTCGGCGAGCAGCGCCGTGACCAGGCCCTCGATCGTCAGCCGGTCGAGCCGGTCGATCCGGACCGCCCCGAGGTGCGGCCGGACGTGCAGCTCGACGTGCCGCGTGTGCTCCCGCGCCGTGGACGGCACCCAGTCCCGGCCGCGCACCTTGAGCCAGGCGGCGAGCAGCTCGCCGAACGTCTGCCGGCCCGCGCTCGCCGGCTGTTGCGCCGCCGGCGTCGCGGCCCTCGCGTCGGCCAGCTTGTCGAGGGCCTCCTTCTTCGTCCGGCCGTAGACGACCTTCTTCCGCCGTCGGCCGGTGGCGGGATCCATGCCGAGGGACAGCTCGGCCGTCCACTGGCCGTCCGAGCGCAGGTAGACGCCGCCCTCGCCGCGGCCGCGCCGGGCCCGCTTCTTCTCGCCCATGACGACCCTCCGTCACCTCTGAGTCTGAGCCCGTTCGGCCCCGCCGGAACCCGCCGGAACCCGCCGGAACCCGCCGGGAAAACAGTTTACTACTAATAGTAAACAATTTTCCAGAAGTGGTCAAAATGTCACTATTCGCCATGACACGCCACGATCATTGAAGTAGTACCAGAGTGGCCGTTACGCCAGTTCAAGTTCACACCCTACGGAGACAGTCCATGTCCGCGAAGTCCACGAAGAAGACCGCCAAGGAACCGAAGGCCATCACGGACCCGTTCTTGACCGTCACGCAGGTGGCGGAGATCCTCGGCCTGTCGAAGACGGCCACCTACGCCCTGCTGAACAACGGCGACCTGTCCTACCACCGCCTCGGCAAGATCCGCCGCGTCCGCCAGAGCGTGCTCGACAAGTACATCGCCGACGCCGAGGTGCGCCGATGACGCCGGTCCCGTGGCCGGTCGTCGAGTGGCTCCAGCTTCGATACCTGGGCCGGCCGAACCCCGAGCGCTACCTGATCGACGGCGCGGCCGAGCCGGTCGTCGTCGTGCCGCTCGCCGACCTGGCCGGCCGGCTCGCCGCCGCGGGCGTCCCGGTCGTGGCCGGGCTGGACGCGCTGCGGTCGGCCGGCTGGACCTACGACATGCAGGTCGAGTTGCGGGCGGTCGAGGGGGTCGGCTTCGTCCCGGCCGACGTCCTCGAGCACTTCCCGCCCGGGCCGGGCGACCACCGCGCCGTCGGCATCCGCGCGGCGGTCGTCGCCGCCAGGCCGGCGCGTCGCCGCGACAAGCCGACCGTGGACGAGTTGCTGTACCGCCTGCTCAACGACGACCGGGACTTCGTCATGGCGTCGTCGCTGCGGAAGGTCGCCAGGCGGCTGGGCTGCTCGCACCCGGCGCTGCTGAAGTCGCCCGCGTGGAAGGCGGTCGAGCGGATGCGAGAGCAGGAGCGGGCCGCCCGGAAGCGGCCGGGCGGGGTGGTAACTTAGCCGCCGTTGGTTACCACTTTTCGGGATTCCGAACTTTCTTCGAGATTCCCGATCCGCTTCGTCGGCAACGTCTTGCGTCGCGTCGGCCCGGTAACCACGGGCCGCGACGGGCCGCTTCCAGGTTACCAATCGCGGGTTGGGTAGGAGGTCCGCGAGATGAACGACACCGACAAGTCGGCCGCCCCGACGCGGCCCATCCTGATGACCGAGGCCGCCGTGCTGCTGGCCGTGCTGACCGCGGCGCACCACGGCGGCGACAAGCTCCTGGCGAGCGTCGCCAGGGAGACGTTGGAGCAGCAGCACGGCATCCGGATCACCTTCGTCCGGCCGCGCGTGGCGGCCGGCTGAGAAAAGAGTAGGGCCGGGCAAGGTCGCCACCTCGCCGGCCCTGGTGTGCCCAACTGTGCAGGGACGGAGCACGATGACCAACTATACCGACCCGCCGAACGCGGGGCAAGACTCACACGACGACGGCCGCGACGACGCCGACGAGGCCGACCGCATCGTCCCCACGCCGCCGACGACCTGGGTCGTCCCGGTCGAGGACCTGCTCGCCGTGCTGGCGCTGCCGCTGTCCGAGCAGCGCGCCGCCGCGGCGAGGACGCTCGCGCCGACGGAGTGGCGCATCTGGCGTTCGCTCTGGGACGTGTCCCAGCTTCCGTTCGAGTTGCAGGCGCACGCCGCCCTACGCCAGCTCGGGCCGTGGGCCTACCGGCACTGGCACAAGAGCTACGAGATCGAGCTGCGGCGTCGCGGACAGGCCGGCCGCGCAGACGGCAAGTTGGCCGAGCGGGTCGCCGCCCTTGAGGCGATCGAGGCCGCCCGCGGCCAGGAGGCGTGACCCGATGCGGTTGACCGACACCGAGATCGTCGCCAAGAAGGCGGCGCAAGCCAGACGGAAGCAGGCCGCCCCGAGCCGCAACGGCCGCCACGACGACGGGCCGTCTTCCGTCGGGCCGGACGAGGCGTTCGAGGCGATGCCGCTCCCGCCGGAACGGCCGCGGCTGTGCGACGCGGCGTACTTCGGCCCGGTCGGTGAGGCGGTGAAGCTAATCGAGCCGGAGACGGAGGCCGACCCGGCCGGGATCTACCTGCAACTCCTGGCGGCCGTCGGCAACGCGATGAGGCGCGGGCCGTACTACCAGGTCGAGGGCGACCGCCACCACACCAACCTGTTCGTCGTCCTCGTAGGCGAGACGTCCCGCGCCCGGAAGGGGACCAGCTGGGGCCGGGTCCGCCAGGTGATGGGGCTCGCCGACCCGGAATGGACCGCCCAGCACGTCGTCGGCGGGCTCACCTCCGGCGAGGGCCTCATCCGCCACGTCCGCGACGCGCGGGGCGACGACCCGGGCTCCGAGATCAAGAACGTCCTCGTGTGCGAGACGGAGCTAGGGTCGCTCCTGAAGCGGATGGCCCGCCAGGGCAACACCCTGTCCGCCGTGCTCCGCCAGGCGTGGGACGGCGTCGCGCTCGGGAACCTGACCAAGGAGAACTCCGACCGTGCGGCGAACGCCCTGGTGTCGATCGTCGGCCACGTCACCGCGGTCGAGTTGGCGGACCTGCTCGGCCGCGCCGAACTGTTCAACGGCTGGGCGAACCGCTTCCTCTGGGCGGCGGTCGGCCGGTCCCGCCTTCTGCCGCTGGGCGGAAAGGACATCGACCTGCGCGACGTCTCCGCCGAGGTGAAGCGGTCGATCGAGTACGGGCAGCGGATCGCCCGGGTCGGGCTCACCGCCGCCGCGGCCCGCCGCTGGGCCGAGGTGTACGCCGCCCTCGACGAGCCGAAGCCGGGCATCCTCGGCCCGGTGACCGACCGCGCGCCGGCCCACGTCCTGCGGCTGGCGCTGCTCAACGCGCTGCAGGACCTCCAGAGCAAGATCGACGAGCCGCACCTCGAAGCCGCCTTCGCGTTATGGAACTACTGCGCCGCCTCGGCGGTGCGGATCTTCGGCGACGCCGACCCGGCCGCCGACCTGGACGGGAAGGTCTTCGAGGCGATCGAGGCGAAGGCCGACGACGGGGCGACCCGGACCGACGTCTACGCCGCCCTCCACAACCACGTCACGAAGAAGGAACTCATCGAGTCGCTGGGCCGGCTCCGGGACCACGGACGCATCGCCCAGATGGAGGGCCAACCGACCGGCGGCAGGAAGGCCGAGCGGTGGCGGGCCGTCAAGGCGGCGAACGATGCGAGGGAAGCGAACGATGCGAAGAAAGCTAAGTAAGTCGGCCGGGTTGGGCCGGCCCGAAGGGGGATACTTCTCTTCCTTAGCTTTCTTCGCTTCCCTCGCATCGTTCGCCGGCACGGCCGGCGTGACGCCAGAGACGTGGCGGACCAACCCTGACGAAACGGCACCGTGAAGGAGGATCGAGATGGCGAACACCAGCAGCAGCGGACCGACACTGCCGACCATCACCGTGGACGGCTGCACGTTCACCGTCCTGTTCCCGGACCTCGTCCGCCCTCTGACGCCGGCCGAGCGGGCGGACCTGCGGGCGTCGATCGAGCGGTGCGGCATCCGGTCGCCGGTCATCCTCGACGACAAGCGCGGCGTCATCGACGGCATCAACCGGCTGCGGATCGCCGCCGAGATGGACATGCCCCTCGACGACATCCCGTTCAAGGTGATCCCGGGGCTGCGGCCCGAGCAGAAGGAGGCCATCGCCCTGGAGCTGAACGTCGCCCGGCGGCACCTGAAGCCGGGCGAGGTGAAGGCGATCCGCACCAACGCGGAGAAGCGGGCGGCGGTGGAGGCGGCGCTGAAGGCGAGCCCGGAGAAGAGTGACCGGGCGATTGCGAGCGAGGTCGGCGTAAGCCACGAGTTCGTTCGCCAGGTCCGGCCCTCACTGTCAACGGTTGACAGTCAACCCACCACCCGGGTCGGCCGCGACGGCCGCGCCATCGACACGAGCAACATCGGCAGGAGACAGCCCGAGCCCGAACCCGTCGCGGTCGCCGTCGAGGAATACGACGAGGGCGACCCGCCGCCCGACGACCCCGACGACGAGACGGGCGTCATGGACGACGAGCCGGACGACCCGGAAGGGTCGCCCCAGCCGGGGGAGATCAAGTCTCTTGGCGTCGGCATCGAGCGCGCCAACGAGGCGATCAACTGCCTCAAACGGATTCCAAAAAACGATGGCTTGAGGCGACGCGCCTTCAAGATCGTAATGGATTGGATGAGGCTTAACCCGTGAGGTCGTCGTGGCCAAGAAGGCCCAAGAAGAAGCCGGCAGCTTGCAAGGTCGCCACGCTGGCGACCTTGCAAAACGACGCCGCGATGGAGGCCCTCCGGTGAGCGACGCCGACCGCCGCGCCCGGTTCGCGATCACGCTGGCGGACGCCGCCGGCCCGGGCGCGTCGCCGGTCGAGATCCGGCTGAGGATGGCGCTGAAGCGGCTGCTACGAACCTACGCCCTGAAGTGCGAGGCGATCCGCGAGCTGACGGACAAGGACGACCGGGACGAACCCAGGGAAGGCGGGTCATGACGGAGTACGCGCGCTACATCTTCACAGAGCGGCTCTCCTGCCCGGAGTGCGGCGAGTGCCGCAAGGCGAAGCTCTACACCGCGAAGTCGGAGACGGACCCGGCCGAAGAGGCCACCACGCAGTGGAAGCAGTGCCAGACCTGCTACACGAAGTACAAGCTCGTCCTGGAGAAGCCCGGCCACCTCAGCGACCCGCTGGGCGCGATCCTGAAGCTGCTGCCGCAGCTGACGCCCGGCGACCGCGACCGGCTGATCGGGCACCTGCTGGCGGCGATGGCGGCCCGCTGACCTCCCCTCCCTTCCACGGCGTGGAACGTCGCCCCGCCGTCGCGGTACGATGCTGACGTACAGTACATCGTGCCGAGGGCCGAGGGGATGAAGACGATCGAATCGCTGGCCGCGCTGCTCCGCGACCGCGACCGCGACAACGACCACAGGTACTTCGACCTCGTCCGCCGGGTCTGCGACGGCGAGGACGTCGATCCCGGCGCGGCGGCCCGCGTGCTCGACGCGGCCGGCCGGTCCGTCGAGGACCTGGCCGCGTCGGTCGCGCTGCTCTCGCGCCGCCGCCGGCTCGCCGACGAGGTCGCCGAGGCCGAGGCGATGCGCGGCGAGGAGGCCGGCCTCGCCCGCCAGATCGCCGCGGCGAAGGCCGAGCTGGAGGCGGCCCAGGCGCGGTACCACGCGGCGGTCGCGCCGCTGCGGCACCGGGCCGAGGAGGTCCAGGCCGCCGTGACGCGCACCTTCGGCCACGGCAAGGAACTGGCCGACACCTGCCCCTACGGCGACAAGGTCCAGGCCCACAAGGACGCCGAGGCGGCCCGGCTCGCGGCGGCCCTTCGCCGCGACGCCCTGCGCGTCGAGATCGAGCGCGGCCGGGAGGCCCTCGCCCAGCTCGAATGGGAGTTCGCCCGCCAGAAGGCCGGCACGGACCGGGCCGGGGTCAAGGTGCTGCGCCTCGTCACGCCGGGCGAGGCGGCCGGGTGGCAGAAGGCCATGGGCGACATGGACGAGAGCATCCAGCGCCGCAAGAGCCGGATCGCCGAGCAGGAGCAACAACTGGTCGAGCTGTGCCTCGCGGCGGACCGGCTGGCGGCCGTCGCCGAGGCGGCGCGGCGCGAGTTGCTCACCCCGTGAGGGCCGACGCGATGAAGAAGGCGAAGCAAGGGGCGGCCGTGCAGGAGGCGGCCGTGCAGGAGGCGGCCGTGCAGGAGGCGGCCGTGCCGATCACCCCGGCCCGGCTCGAAGACCTCGCCGCCCGGACGGCGGCGGCCCGGAGCGCCCGGGAGGCGACGGCGGGCGCGGCGTTCCACGCCCTGGCCCGCGACGTCGCCGACGACGCCCGGGACGACCCGGCCGGGATCGACCTGGCCCTCGCCGGGTGCGGCCGGACGCCGGCCGACCTGGCCGGGGCGGTCGCGCAGGTCCTCGACCGCCGGAAGGCGAGGGCCGACCTGGACGCCGCCCGGGCCGCCGGCGACGCCGCCGCGGCCGCGGACGCCGAACGGAAGCTGCTCGGGTCCTGCCCGGACTTCGACCTCGCGGCACGGCATCTCAAGGCGGCCGCCGCCCTGGGCCAGGCCGAGGCGGACCGCGACCGGCTCGCCCGGGACGCCGCCCGGTTCGGCGGGGCCGACGCCGAGACGTCGGCGGCCGACGCGGCCCGGCGGCGCGACGCCCTGGCCGAACGGCTGGCGGCGATCCGGGCGAAGATGCTCGAGCCCTGACTCAGGAGCACGGCCATGATCGCGTTGCTGCCCGAGCAGATGCACGGCCCGGACGCCGACCCGGCGGCCGCGCTGCGGGCCCTCGCCCGCGGCCGGGCCGAGGCCGAACGGGAGGCGGCCGCCTGGAAGGCGATCGCCCGCGGCCACCTGGCGGACGCGGCGGCCCTGGAGCGGCGCGCCGGCGGCGAGTGGCCGACCCGGCGGCACGAGCTGCTCCGCCGGGCCGCCAGCCACCGGCGGCAGGCCGACCAGGCCGAGGGCGAGGCGCTCGACTGCGACGCCCGGGCGGCGGCGCTGGCGGCGGCCCTGGCGGCGGCCCTGGCGGCGGCGGCGCTGCTGGGCGTGGGCGGGTGAACGAAGGCGAACGAACGGAGGTCGGACGTGGCGGTATTCGAGGACGGCAACGGCAAGGCGTACGCGGTCCGGGTGACGGCCGCCGGGGTGAAGAAGGTGCGCGACAGGCTCGGCATCGACCTGCTCGCGGCCGTCGCGGCCGGGTACGGCGGGCTCGACGCCCTGCTCGGCGACCCGTACAAGGTCGCCGACGTGCTGTACGTCCTGGTCGGCGACGGCGTGCCGGAGGCCGAGTTCGGCGAGGCGCTGTACGGCGACGCGCTCGACCGGGCCGGCGAGGCGCTCGCCCTGGCCCTGATCGACTTCGTCCCGGGGGCGCGGTCGCGCGACACGCTGCGCGACTGCCACGCGAAGGCGAAGGCGCTGCGGGCCCGGCTCGTCGAGGAGCACGCCGCCGCGGTCGATGCGATCGACCCGGCGGCGGTCGCGGCGAAGATCATCGCCGCGGCGAAGGAGCAGGCCGAGAAGGCCGAGAAGGCCGAGAAGGCCGGGGAGTGACCGGCCGTCACCAGGGAGGGGGTCCGTCATGGCGGCGAGCGCTCAGGGGATCAGGGCCGGCGCGGCCTACGTCGAGCTAGGCACGAAGGACGCCGCCCTCGTCAAGGGCCTGAAGCGGGCCGAGGCGCGGGTCCGGGCGTGGGGCCAGTCGATGGCGGCGATCGGCCAGAAGATGGCCCTCGCCGGGGTCGGGGCCGCCGCCGGGCTCGGCCTGGCGACGCGGACGTTCGCGACGTTCGAGTCGGCGATGGCCCGGACGCGCGGCCTGCTCCAGTTGGAGAAGACGAGCGCCGCGTTCGGGATGCTCGAGCAGGAGGCGATGCGGCTCGGGGCGACGACGACGTTCACCGCGGCGCAGGCGGCGGCGGGAATGGCCCTGTTCGCCCAGAGCGGCCTCGACGCCCAGCAGATCATGAAGGCGGTCGGGCCGGCGCTGCAGCTGGCCGTGGTCGGGAACATGGAGCTGGCCCGGGCGGTCGAGATCAGCACCGGCGTGATGCACGGCTTCGGCTTGCAGGCGGCCGAGCTGCCCATGATCGCGAACGTCCTGGCGAAGGCGTCGATCGCCTCGGCGGCGACGGTCGAGAGCCTCGGCGAGGCGTTCAGCTACGCGAGCGCGAACGCCTCCACGCTCGGCGTGGACATCCACGACGTCGCGGCGATGGTCGAGATCCTGTCGAACGCCAACGTCAAGGGCGACCGGGCCGGGACCGGGCTCATGTCCGTCATGGCGTCGATGACCGACCTGACCGCCGAGGCGGTCGAGGAGTTCGGCCGGCTCGGGGTCGAGACCGCCGACGCCGCCGGGAACTTCCGCGGCTTCGCCGCGGTGGTCGGCGACCTGAAGGCGGCCCTGTCCGGCATGGGCGGCGCGGCCCAGCTCGCCAGCCTGAACAAGATCTTCACGATCCGCGGCAGCAACGTCGCCTCGATCCTCACCCGCGCCGGCCCGGAGGAGATCCGCCGCCGGTCGGCGGCGAGCGCGTCGGCCCACGGCGAGAACGTCGCCGGCGGGATCGAGGCCGCCCAGCTCGACACGCTGTACGGGTCGTGGATGCTGCTCTGGTCGGCGATCGACGGCGTCAGCATCTCGATCGGCAAGTCGCTCGCCCCGGTCCTGCGCGAGTGGGGCGCGGGCCTGGCCTACGTCGCCGAGGTGGCCAAGGCCCTGTCGGACCGGAACCCGGAGCTGTGGCGCGGCCTGCTCGTCGGGACGGTCGTCGTCGGCGGGCTCGGCGTGGCGTTCGTCGGCCTGGGGATGGTCGCGACCGGCGTCGCCGCGACGCTGGGCGGCCTGGCCGCCGCGGCCGGGCTGATCGGCACCGCCGTCGGGTTCCTCGTCTCGCCCCTGGGGGCCGGGACGGTCGCCCTGGGGGCGCTCGCCGCCCGGACGGACGCCGGGTCGGAGGCGGTCGTCAAGCTCGGGGAGGGGTTCTCCTGGCTCGGCGGCGTGGTCGGCAAGACGTGGGGCGGCGTCCTGGACGCGATCAAGGCCGGGGACATGGGCCTCGCCCTGAAGGTCGCCGGGAAGGGGTTGCAGGCGGCCTGGGTCGGGATCGTGAACGGGATGCAGGACGTCTGGGACGGGTTCACGGGGCACCTGCGCGACTCGCTCCGGCCGGTGACGGACGGCTGGAACCAGCGCGGCAGCCGGGTCTGGGCCGACTTCGAGTCCCTCGGCATCGAGGCGAAGCACTGGTTCATGGGGTTGATGCCCGAGTCGCCGAACGACCGGCGGCAGCGCCTGGCCCAGCGCGACCAGGAGCACGCCGACGTCCACGTCGGCATGAACCGGGCCGTCAACCTCGCCGACGAGGCCGACCGGGCCGCGAACGCCGCCCGCCTGGCGGCGATCGCCCGGGTCCGCGAGGAGCGGGCCGCCGCGCTGGCCCGGGCCGAGGCCGACCTGGCCGCCGCCCTCGCCGAGGCGGCCGCCGCGATGGAGGACGCCCGGCTCGCCCGCCTGCCGGCCCTGGCCGACTCGATCATGCAGGCCGGCCAGGCGGCGGTCAACGCCGCCGGCGGGCGGGTGATGCCGACCGGGGAGCAGGTCCTCGCCGCGATGTCCCAGGCGTCCGGCCGGGGCGGCTCGGCCGGGACGTTCAACGCCGGGGCGATCCGGGGGCTGGCCGGCAGGAACACCGAACTGGAGAAGCTCGTCGAGTTGAACAAGGCCGCGGAAAAGAAGCGCGAGAGGATGGAGCGGCTGCTCGACCGGATCGAGCGGAACACCGGCGAGAACCTGCGGTTCGTCTGAGCCGGGGCCGGCCCGGTCGGCGTTCCAGTGCGCCGGGCGTGCTCGTGGCACGCCGCCGCCCCCAGCGGGCCGGGCCGGTCCCGACCCCGAAGCAAAGGCCGGCCCGGCGGACGGCCACAGCCGTGCGGCCCTCCGGCGCACGTCGCGTGCGTGCCTTGTCAGCCCGGGCCGGCCCTGCGGCCTCATCCGACCGCCCGGTGGGCGTCCCTCGCCTGCCGGGCGGTTTCTCATGCGCACGTCCGTTCACTTGCACCCGGCCGGATGCCGTTTCCTGAACGTAAAACGTCGCCAGCCGCGTCGAGACGGTTCAGGGTAGGTACCCAGCCGCCCGGCCATCCGGACCCGCCAGCGGGCCGCGTAGAGCGTCCTGGCGTGGGTGCGACTTCGTATAACTCCTGCCCTGTTGGATGGGTGTCAAAACAAGCAAGTGTGTCATGGTCTGCGGCTGTTCCCCTGGCTCGCGATCGTAGGGCCCCCCGTCTGGAAGGACCCACGAACCCCCGTCGGGACGGCCTTCCCTGCCGCGAGCGGCGGAAGCGGCTGGCCCGTGGCGGCTTGCGTCGAGAGACGTGCGAACGGGCGTCGGCCGGTCGTCGCCGTGTTCCAGCAGACGCGCCCCGGGAAGGACGTCCGGCAGACTACTCAGACTACTCAGACTCACCCCCGCCGGGCCGGTCGGGACGACGGACGGCCGGACGGGTATCGCCCTGCCAGGCGATCCAGGCCGGAAGCTTCTGGACCTTCTGGACACTCTGGACCTTCTGGCTGACCGTCAGCCGAACGAGCGTCCAGGGACGGCTACCGCGACCAGGCCCTGGCGAAGCTGTTCGTCGAGTGCGAGTGGAGCCAGGAGGAGTTGGCGGGACACCTGACGGAGGCGGGCCGACCTATCAGCCAACAGCACCTGAGCGAGTTGCTCCGGTTCGGTCGGTTCCTGTCGTTCTTCACTGCCAGTGGCAGTGAAGATGAGCCCCCCGGAACCCAATGGAAACTCCCCTCCAACCTCACCGAGCGAGCCTTCCGCCGCTTCTGGGAATCCACCGAAGCCAACGGCAACTACTCCGGCCACAAGGCGAACACCGAGGCGGCGAAGCGGGACGGGCCGACGAACGACCTTCCGCCGCGACCGCCAACCGTGGGGCCTCGGCACCGACCCGGCCAAGTTCCGGGCGCACCTGGCCGCCGAGCTGGGCGAGCGGGCGGCGGACCTGGTGACGGTGTCGCCGGGGACGGATAAGGGCGGGAGGCCGAGGAAGGGAGAGGAGAACTGCCCTCACGATGAGGGGAGTTCCGAGAGCCACGCGAAGCGGGAACGCCTCCGCGCCATCCTCCGCGCCCCCGAGGTGATCCAGCACCTCTACCGCGACGGCAAGATCACCCAGGCCGACGCGGCGAAGTTGGGGCCGAGGTCGCCGACGCCGGAGAAGGCGGCCCGGGTGGCGGAATGTCAGGTCGGCAGTTGCGGGAAGTTGGTGCCAACCCAGCCCCTGACCGCGGCTTCGCTACAGCCGTCGCGGCAGATGTCGGCGAGGTCGCGGGCGGGTCCGACGGGCGGTTCGCATTCGCCCCCGCACTCGAAGGCGAGGAAGGAGCAGACCGCGTACACCGCGAACATGAACATCGCCTCGTCTGACCCGCAGTTGCCAACGAAGTACCGGGCGGCCTTGACGGCCAGATCCGTGGCGTCGTCGTCTTCGCCGATGCAACTGAGTTGGAAGTCGGCCAGGCCGAACACCTTCATCACGTGCCCGTCGCGGGCCCCGACGGCCTTGCCCGCTGTGAGGCAGGCGTCACGGAAGGGCTTCGCCAACGGGTTCATCCGAAGATCTCCGCGGCGGCTTCCTTCATGCCATCGACGAGGCGCTTCCGTTCGAGGTACTCGTCGTCGGGGATCTGGTCGGAGTAGATGTCCAACTCGTAGCCGTCGGGCGTCTCTCTCCACGATCGGGAGAAGCCGTGGCTCCAGTCGCTAAGATCCTTCGCCGTCCCGCACTCCGCGATGAAGGCGAGCGCGCTCTGGACGGCTGCGACGCCGGCCGGGTCGAGGGCGGGCCGGTAGCCCCCGTCGAGCAGGCGGCTCCGCTTCTCGGGGAACGGGCCGATGCAGCCCTCTTCCGTCTCGATCGCCCCGGCCTCGGCCAGGTCGCGGAGCAGGCGGGTGCCGTCGTTGATCCCGGGGCCCTTCGGCATCCGGACGACCGGCCAGTCGGACAGGAACCCGAGGTTCTCGTTCGCGTAGTAGAGGTGCGCCAGCCAGAACGCCTTGTACAGCTTCGTCCTGCCGAGCCAGCCGCCGGCCTGCCGCAGGATCTCGAGGATGAGTTGCTCCGCGCGCTCCTTGCTTGGTTGTGGTGCCATGATGGGTACTCCGATGGGTCGGGCGTGAGGACGCACGCGCCAGCTTACCACGCGGCCGGGTCCCGAACAAGCCGCGCAGCTCGCCCACCAACGAAAGAAGGCCGGCGCACCCTCGTGCGGCCGGCCTTCGCTGTCGTTCGTGGTTCAGCCTTCCTTGCGCGGCCGGCCGCGCTTGCGGGGCTCGGCGGGGGCGTCGTCGGGTTCGCGTCCGCCGACCTTCCCGTCGCAGAGGTAGCCGTTGGCGATGAGGTGTTGCTCCAGCGCCAACTCGATGACGGCCTTGATCGTGCGTTTGGTGTTGCGGGCGTACTGTCTCACCGCGTCCATGAGATCGGACGGAACCTTGATGCTCAACTTCCAGAGCCCGCCCGCCCTCTTTCGCGTTCCGGGAGGCGACTTCGGGAGTTGGTAGTGGCAGTTCTTGCAGACGGAGATGCAGTCGCGAACGGTGTAGCGGCTGCCCGGCTGGAGCCGGTGCACGTCGAGCGTGCGACCCGTGAGCCGGACGTGGTCCCTTGCCGTCACGCCGCAGAGCCGGCAGCGGTAGCCGTCCCGGTGGCGGACCAGGGCCTTGACAGTCGCCACGTTGAGCCGGGGCGGTCTGGCCCGGTCCTTGCCGCGCGGCCGTGGCTGGATCGTGAAGGCGGTCGTCACGAGGCACCGCCTTCCTCGCCGGCGTCGGCGGGCCGGCCGGCCCGCGGGTCGGTCGCTTCGTCTTGCTCGAGCCGCTCGGTCGTCGCCTGGCGGATGTACGCGCTCAGGCTCACGCCGAGGCGGTCCGCCTGCCGCTGGACCCGGGCGACCCATTCCGAGTCCGCCCGAAGGTCGATCCGCTCGCGTGCCACGCGACGCTCCAGGGTTACAGCTGCCACGATTGATCCTCTCCGGGGACATTGTACAGGCAAACTCCACAGTCATTCTACCTGTTTGTCGGTCCAGTAGTGTACGTAGATTAACCGGAATTCTGCCAGGTAGCTAGTACGTACTGTGTGCGGAAAAAATCTGGCAAAATTCTGTACTCTGCCGTTGACATGTACGTACAGGCCAGTTATGATACCTACGTAGAGACGAACGAACGCAACGCGAACCGGGAGAAGAACGATGCTCTGGACGACCTGGCTGCTGACGGGCGAGATGACGCGGACGACCGAGACCGAGCGGAAGAACATGGAGCGGAGCGACCGCGAGGGCCGCGACCACATGACGACCCGGGAGATCGTGATCGTGGTCGGCGGGGTCGTCGTCCTGGCGACGGTCCTGGTGACCTGCTGGCTGTGCGGCATCCCCCTGCACTAACGGACGGCGGCGGCGAACGGAACCCGGGCCCACGAACGAACGGAGAGACGGCCATGGCGACGACCTGCTTCTACCTGGCGGCGATCTTCTGCTTCGCCGCGGCGGCCTGCACGGGCAGCCTGCTGCTGTTCACGCTCGGGCCGATGAACCTGAGCAACGCGGTCGTCTTCGGCGGCGGCGACGAGGACTGACCATGCTCACCCTACTCGGCCTGGCCGCCCTGTTCGCCTACGGCTACTGGACGGCCCGCTACCCGAAGTGACGAACCCGTGACACCTACCCCGGAGACGACGACCATGAACGCGATCGCACGACTGCACGACGCCCTGGCCCGCAAGACGGAAGACGCCCTCGGCAAGCTCGACGCCCTCGACCGGGAGGCCGCCCTGGCGTTCGCCGAGGCGGAACGCGCCGCCGACCACGCCGTGACGGCGCGGCTCGCCCGGCTGGAGAAGGACCTGGCCGACCGCTCGCGCCGGTTCGAGACGAAGCTGGCCGACATGTTCAGCAGCGCCCTCGACGTGGCGACCGAGGCCCTGGAGCGGTGCGCCGACGACCTGGCCGGGTCGGGCCGGGCCGACGGGAAGGACGACCGCTGGCGGCCGACCGAGGCCGCCCTCGCCGCGGAACGGGAAGCCGCCGAGCGCGAGGCGGGCGAGACGGCCGCCGAGGCCGCGGCCGACGCCGTCCTCGCCGGCGGGCCGGACGCCGGGGATGACCGGGGTCAGAACCCGGTCATCCCCGAGGGGGTCACCCTGGCTGACACCCTCCCGGATGCTGTCCGCCAGCCGGACGGCATCCCCGAGCCGTCCCGCTCCGTCGCGGCGCAGCTCGTCGCGGCCGAGGTGCCGGCGTTCGACCCGGCCGACCCGGACGACGACGACCAGGCCGACGGCGAGCCCGACGGCGACGACGAGGCGGCGGCGGTGCCGGCCCTGCACGAGAAGCGGGGGGAGGGCAGGCGGGCCCGCTACGTCGTCGCCGAGTTCCCGGAGCCGGGACAGACGTACTTCGTCAAGGACGGCCGGCGGTGGCGCGAGGTCGTCTGTCAACCCAACGACTGACCGCCGATCCAACGCGAACCCAACGACCAACCCGACGACGACGACAACGGCGGACGCCCGCCGGCGTGGAAGGTCCGCGCCGCGAGCGCCGCCGGAGGAGACGAAGCCATGCCGAGACCGGACCACACGACGAAGCTGCTGAACCGGCGCAGGCCGATCGTCGAGGTCCTCGACGACGCCGCCCACCGCATCGCCGCGACCGTCGCCGCCGAGCTGCACCAGGCCCGCGTCGCCGAGCGCATGTTCTGCCAGCCGGACGAGCGCGTCGGGAACCGCCGCCGCCGGCTGGAGGAGCTGCTCAGCCGCGTCGCCGGGATCGCCGAGGACGCGCTGGTCGCCCTCGCCGAGCACGCCCTCGCAGCCCAGACCGCCGCCCGCTGAACCGGACCGCCACCCGAACCCAGGAGACGAACATGTGCCAGCAGGCCGAAGTGAGAAGACGCGCGACCGACGCCAGGCGGCCGACGAAGGCCGAACTGAGACGCATCCGCCACTCGTGGCTCCAGGACATCGCCGGCCGGGTGATCGCCGCGGCGATCGACCTGGCCCGGCACGACCGCGACCCGGCGGCCCTCGAAGAGATCCTGGACGAGATCCACGCCGTCACCGCCCCGGACGCGCCGGAACGCGGCTACGCCCACGACGGCGGCGACCTGAGCATCTTCCAATGACCGGCCCGACCGCCACCCGGACCCAGGAGGTTCCCATGTGCAGACGGACGACCCAGGCGGAAGGCCGTTCGCCGACCAGGCGGCCGACGAAGGCCGAGCGCCTCGCCAACCGGATCGAACGCCTCGCCGGCATCGTCGGCGACATCTTCAGCAACTGCCTCGACGCGATGCGCCACGAGGACGACGTCGAGTACGTCGAGGACTGCCTCGCCGAGATCTTCGCGGCGGCCGACCCGGCGGCCGAGTGCCGCCGCCTCGCCGACGAGGGCGTCGGCCTTCGGGGGGACGACCGATGACCGCCCCGACGTCCGCGAGGCCCGGCACCGCCGAGAAGGTCCTCATCATGGAGCAGCGTGCGGCGCGACGCCAGCCGCTGTTCGTCCCCGGCGACTGCGCCGGCCCGGCCGCCACGCCCGACGAGCGCCGCGCGTGGCTCGAGCGCCTCGCCGCCGAGCAGGCCCTCGGCATGGCCGCCATGCGGCGGGCCGGCCGGACCTGGGCCGAGGTCGCCCGGGCCTTCGGCGTCACGGCCGACGCGGCCCGCCGGGCCGTCGCCCGGCTGGACGGCGCGGACGCCGAACGCCGCGCGGCGAAGGCCCGGGAACGGGCGCTCGCCCTGGCCGGGCGGATCGTCGGCCTGCACCGCCGCGGCTGGGAGGTCCGGGGGATCGCCTGGGCCGTCGATGCGCCGGCCGGCGAGGTGGTCCGGGTCCTGGCCGAGCACGGCCTGCTGACGGCCGGCTGACAGTTCTGTGGGCTAACTGTGGTCTATGGCCTGAACTAACGCGAACGTCTCCGAACGAACGCGGACTGGGCGACCGTCCGCAACGTCCTGCAACCGTGCCAGTTATGAACGAGCGTGAACACCCGCGAACGTCCGTGAAAACAACCCTTGACGGACTTTTAATCTGCGGGTCCTGGGTTCGAGTCCCAGCGCGCTCACTTCGTACAACCGCTTATCCCAGGCAACTTGCGTAATCCATGGTCCGTGCCGACAGCCATCCAGCCTGGCCGAAAAAGCGTTTCAACTACACGTTTGCGTCCTCTCCCCGGGAGACGATGGGATAGTCCTCCGCGTGGTCCGCGTTACGGAGGTGATTCGGTGAATGATGGGCCCGCATCAGCAGATGTTTTGCACGGCGTCTTTCCCCCTGGCTATCGGCCATACTTCGCGGTCTACTCGGGATCCCTCGGCTCCGATTTGCAGCCGATCGCTGACGCCTTCCGCGAGGCGATTGCTTGCGTCCTGCCGGCCATTCGCACCCCTCAACCGTGGGTCGTGGTGTTCGGCTCGTCGCCCTTCAGAATCCCCCTCGCGAACGGGGTTTTTACCTACGAAGCCCGAGCGGATGTGATCAACGTCGCGTTCGAGCGGATGATGCTGATCGATTGTCGTAAGGTGCTGACCTACCAGCACCCTCACCGGGTCGCGACCATTCTCGAAGAACTCGTCCATGTCTGTCTCAACACGAAGGACGAAAACCTGGTGACCCACATTGTCGGCTGGCTTTACCCAGGGATCCGAGTCGTCAACGGGCAATACGCCCTGCCTCTCGAAGGCTGATGCGGTAGCTCCCACGAGTGCGATCCGACGAGCCGAGGCGTTCAGCCGGTACTCGCCCGAGTGGTGCTCGGGCATGGCAGTCTGGACGACCCGCCTCCGCATCGGCGACAACCCCTCCTGCGTCTTCGCCACGGTGGGCAGCCAGCCCGCCGAGGCTTCACGGTCCGGCACTTTTTTCAATCCGGTAAGCACTTGTTACACGAGCTCCCAGTGGCTTCGTGGCCGCCGGACCGTTTCTACAGCTACGGCTCTTGTAATGTGAACTAATGTACAGTATATAGAGTTTTTCGGCATTCCGTTTGCGGTTAGTCCCAGGATCGCTTACGGTACCGGCGCGGCGGGAGCCGCGCGCAGAAGGAGATCGCCATGAAGCGGAACGACATGATCACCCTCGCCTGCAAGGTCAACCTGGGCGGCTTCCCGAGCGAGCGTGTCTTTCGGATCGCGCTTCCGGGCGGCAAGGAACACGTCGGCGTCGGCTCAGCGGTGTACTTCTACAACGAGGATGGCGAACTGCTGACGACCGAGGTGATCCCCGCTTTCCCCGACTCCATCAGTGCCCGTGTCGCCGCGCGGGTGGTCGATGTCAAGGCAGACGGCACCCTGCTCGTGTCCGTCCCGTCGGGGGCGACGTTGCGCCTGCCGCAAGGCTCGGCCCTCGGCTATCCAACACAGGATGAGGCCCATGTTCCTGTCTAACCGCGACATCCTCTACGCGCTCGAACGGGGGCATCTGGTCATCCGGCCGCGCCCGGAGGATAAGGCGCACGACCTGACGACGGTCGATCTTCACCTGGGCGGCATCAAAGACGGGGCGCGGGTCTGGGATGTCGCGGCGTTCAACCGCGACCAGAAGCCGTCCGGCGGGTTCCCGGGAGAGGTGAACGTCGGCCGGTTCGAGTATCGGGGGTTCGCGGACCGATACCTCATCCCGGTTCCCGACCAGTCGGAGGACGACGACCGACTCGTCTTCTGCCGCGGCAACGCGGTCGTCGTGCGGCCCGGCGGCTACGTCCTCTGGATGACGCGGGAGTGGATCGAGACGCCCTACGACGATGCGCGCCTCATCACGTTCGTTAACGCGAAAAGCACCCGGGCCCGGCTCGGCATGGTCGTCCATATGACCGCCCCGACGATCCAGGCCGGCTGGGGCGGCCAGATCACGCTCGAGATCGGCAACTTCGGCCCGTTCTCACTCGTCCTTGAACCCGGGGCGGCGATCTGCCAGCTGACCGTCGCTACGATCAGTTCCACGCCGGACAGAAACCTGTTGCCGGAGGCATCGCAAACGGCCGGACAGACCGATCCTGGCGGCGCTCCACCTTCCACGAAAGCACAAGCTCGCAAGAAGGGGCAAACCGGCTAACCGAACAAGTAGTCCACCTCTCGGCGACGATCGCAGGCAAGGAAGGGTGCCGGCCTTCACGGCCTCGGCCCGGCGTCCCACACCCGCGCCTCGCCGGGGCCGAGCAGCAGCCGGTCGCCGATCCCGGCGACGACGCGCCGGCCGTCGCCGCTGACGCAGACGCCCCAGACGTCGCCCGCCTGGCCCGCAAAGGTGAGCGCCACCTGCCCCGTGACGGTGTCCCATACCCGCACCGTCCGATCCGAACCACCCGTGACGATTCGCTTCCCGTCCCGGTCGAATGCGACGGAGTGGACCGGCTGCGTGTGGCCCTCCAGGGTGAGCTTCAACTCCCCGGTCGCGGCGTCCCACACCTTCACCGTCCGGTCGAAACTCGCCGAGGCGATGCGGGTGCCGTCCCGGCTGAAGCAGACGCCGCTGACGAGTTGCTCGTGCCCCTCCAGGGTGCGCAGCAGCTCGCCCGTCTCGGCGTCCCAAACCTTCACGGTCTTGTCCTGGCTCGCCGATGCGATCCGGGTGCCGTCGGCGCTGAGCGCGACGGCGCGCACGTTGGCGGCGTGGCCCGTCAGGGGGCGCAGCACCGCCCCGGTGTCGGCGTCCCACACCTTCACCGTCGCGTCCTGACTCGCCGAGACGACCCGCCGCCCGTCGCCGCGGACGCTCACGGCGGTGACGGCCTGCGTGTGCCCCTTGAGCATCCGGGTCACCGAGCCCGTGCCGGCGTCCCAGACCTTGACCGTGCCGTCCGGGCTCCCCGACACGACGCGGGTGCCGTCGTCGGCGACGGCCACGCTCGTGACCGAGGCCTTGCCGTCCGCGAGAGTGCGGAGCACCGCCCCGGTGTCGGCGTCCCACACCTTCGCCGTGCCGTCGAAGCTCCCCGAGACGACGCGTCGCCCGTCGGCGGTGATCGCCACGCCGCGGACGATACTCTCGTGGGCCGTCAACATCATCGAACCCTGGCCCGGGCCGGCGTCCCACACCTTGACCGTCTTGTCCCAGCTCCCCGAGGCGACGCGCGTCCCGTCGGGGCTGAAGCAGACGCCGTAGACCTCGAAACCGTGGCCCTTCAGGGCGAGCAGTTGCTGGCCGGTGCCGGCGTCCCAGACCGTCAGCGTCTTGTCGTAGCTCCCGGAGACGAGCCGTTTGCCGTCGCTGCTGAAAGCCACGCTCGTGACCGGTTGCAGGTGCCCCGAGAGGGCGAACAGCTCCTGGCCGGTGCCGGCGTCCCACACCCGGACCGTGTTGTCGTTCCCGCCCGAGGCGATGCGTCGGCCGTCGGCGCTGATCGCCACGCCGTGGACCAGGTCGGTATGCCCCGCGAGGGTACGCAGCACTTCTCCCGTTCCGGCGTCCCACACCTTGACCGTCCTGTCCCAGCTCGCCGTGACGATGCGTTTGCCGTCGCGGCTGAAGCACACGCCGGCGACGAGGCGCGTGTGCCCCGCGAGGGTGAGCCTAACCTCCCCCGTCGTGGCGTCCCAGACCTTCGCCTCGCCGACGGCCTGGCCCCTCGGGCCGTCCCCGACCGAGGCGATGAAGCGGCCGTCGCCGCTGATCGCCACGCCGCAGACGCGGTTCGAGTGCCCCGTCAGGGTGCGTAGCACCTGCCCGGTGCTCGCGTCCCAGACCTTGACCGTCCTGTCCCAGCTCCCCGAGACGACGCGGGAACCGTCGGCGTCGAAGCACACGCAGCTGACGAACTGCGTGTGGCCCGCGAAGGCGCGCAGCTCCTCGCCCGTGGCGGCGTCCCAGACCTTGACCGCGTGGTCGTACCCCGCCGAGGCGAGGCGTTTCCCGTCGGGGCTGAACGCCACGCCGGTGACGGGTTGCGTCTGGGCGGGGCTCGTCCAGAGGCAGCGCCGCGTCTGCCGCAGCAGGTAGGCGTGTTCCCAGCCGCGCAGCGACGGCGGGCTCTGCCCGAGGATCGCCTCGGCCTCGGCGAGCCGGCCCCGGTCGAGGTCGAGCTGCGCCTCGCGCAGCCGACTGGCGTAGGCGACGAATTCGGCCTTCCCCCTCGCGATGTCGGCCTTCTCCTTCGCGAGGATGGCTTCGCCTTCTCGCGTTTCGGCCTGGCCTTTTTGGAACAGAGCGTCCGCCGCCTGCTTGTTCGCCTCCCGGGCGTAGGCGGCCGAGACGACGACGGCCGCCAGCAGGACCAGCACCACCGCCGACGCCGCCCCGGCGATGACCGGGTTGCGGCGCACCCACTTCGCGGCGCGTTCGAGCCGGCCGACCGGCCGGGCCAGGATCGGCTCGCCGCCCGAGTAGCGAGCCAGGTCGTCCGCCAGCTCCGCCGCCGAGGCGTAGCGCCGCTCCGGCTCCTTGCGGAGGCACTTGAGGCAGACCGTCTCCAGGTCGAACGGCACGCCGTGCCGCAACCGCGACGGCGGCACCGGCTCCTGGGTCCGCACCCGGTCGAGCGTCTCGACCAGCGTCTCGCCCTGGAACGGCGGCTGCCCGGTCAGGCAGGCGTAGAGGATCGCCCCGAGGGCGTAGACGTCGGCCGGCGGGCCGGCCTCGTGCGCCCGGCCGGCCGCCTGCTCCGGGGCCATGTACGACGGGGTGCCCATCACCGCCCCGGCCAGCGTCTCGCCGCTGTCGGCGTCGGTCCGCCGGGCGAGGCCGAAGTCGGTGATCTTCGGCGTGCCGTCCGCCGTCAGGAGGACGTTCGCCGGCTTGAGGTCGCGGTGGACGACGTTGCGGCTGTGGGCGAGTTGCATCGCCCGGGCGAGCGTCTCGACCAGCTTCGCCGCCTCGCGGGACGGCAGGGCCCCGCCGGCGAGGACGCCGGCGAGCGTGCCGCCCTCGACGAACTCCAGGGCGCAGAACGGGACGCCGTCCGCCTCGCCGACTTCGTGGATCTGGACGATGTTGGGATGTTGAAGGCGCGCGACCGCCTCGGCCTCGATCCGGAACCGGGCCAGTTCGCGTGCCCCGGCGTGGCCGCCGGCAAGGATCATCTTCAGCGCGACGGCGCGCTTCAGTTTCAGGTGCCGGGCCTTGTAGACGACGCCCATGCCGCCCCGGCCGAGCTCGGCCTCGATCTCGTAGCCCGGCACGGCGACCGGCCCCGGGACGGGACGGTCGGTCGCGCCGACGGTCGCGGCCGTATGGGCGGCGGTCGCGTCGTCCGGGCCGAAATCGGCGGTGCGGTCGGGGTCGTCCGGGTTCGGCGGCATCGGTCCCTCGGGTGGTCGATGGGTTGTCCCCGGGAAAGAGTAGCCCCGCGCGGGGGGCCTCCGCCAGCGGATTTCCGCGCGGGGTGCCGCGCCGAGGTTTTTTGGCGGGCCGGCGGCGCGGATTGGGTTTCCCTGGCGCGGGCCCCTCACGACGAGGCTCGGAACCCGCCCGGGCATCCCGATTTCCGTGTCCGGGCGGGCTTCAAACGTCGCCGTGCCGCCTCGCTCCTTTCGCTCGTGGAACTCGCCGACCGCGCCGCGCCGTTGGGCGACGGCGTCGGCCACTTCGATGCCCCGGGCCACGGCCCGGCGCGCCGGCTCCCCTTTCGGCCGGTGGCGTCGGGTCGGCCCGGGGCCGACTCCGGAGGTTCGCCATGTCCGACCGTGCCGCTCCGTCCCCCCGCTGGGGCCTGCTCTGGGTCGTGTTCGCCGTGCTCTTGCCGCTGGTCGGCCTGGCCGGCCGGTTCGCCTGGGCCGGCCCGCGCGCCGCCCCGCCGCCGCGCGCTACGCCGTGCGGGCAACTCCGCCTCGGCATGACGAAGCGCGACGTCGCCGCCGCGGTCGGCCGGAAGGCCGGCTCTCGCCCGGCGGCGCGGCAGGGGCGCGTCTACGCCAAGGTCTGTCGGGAGGGGGTCCCGCTGAGCCCGGACGTCGCGCCGTCGTCGTGCGAACGCTGGGACTGGGGCGGGTACGTCCTGTGGGCCATCTTCGATGAGGACGACCGCCTCATCGGCTACTCCCTCCTCGAAGCCCTCGACGACGCGGACCTCCCCGACGACGGACGGTGACGGGGCCGACCGGACTTAGACCAGGCCGGCGGTCATCGCGCAGTAGGCCGCGACGGGGTCGAACCCGTCCGGGGCGAAATCGACCTCGTGGGAGGACGCCGGCCGGTCGAACGCGAACCGGAACACCCCCGGCGCGACGAACCCCACCGCGCAGGCGACGTCGAGCAGGCACCGATGCCACTCGAGCCGGATGCAGAGTTCGATGAAGCGCCGTCCGATCGGGGTGAGTTTCGCCCCGCCGGACGCGATCTCGAAAAGGCCCTTGTTCCGGCAAGCGATCGCCGTCAGTTCGGACGGCCAGCCGAGCATCGCGTTCAGGGCGACGAACGGGAGGGGGCCGCACCACAGCTCGACCGGCCCGGTCGGGTCGCCCTCGCGTTCCGGCGGACCGAACTGGCGCACGAGGGCGTAGCACGCCCCGGCGTAGGGTGCGAACGGCCCGCCCTCCCACCGCTCGACGACGCAATCGACCAGCACCTTCCCCACCGCGCCTCCGTCACGTCGGTCCGGGCGACCTCCACCAGGGAGACCGGATCCGGCCCTTGCGCCCGCCAGAAAAGATCCGGCTTGGCGCGAGGCGGCGGTCAGACGAGGAGGTCGATCGCGTCGAGGTTGCGGAAGTCGGCGTTGTCGTTGACGACCGTATCGACCATGAAGTCGATCGCCAGGACGGTGTCCGAGCCGGGGCCGCCGTCGAGGCGGTCGCTCGCCGGCCCGCCGTGGATCGAGTCGTTGTCGGCCCCGCCGGCGACGTTGTCGTTGCCGGCCTCGGCGAAGATGGTGTCGTTGCCGGCGTCGCCGCCGAGGGTGTCGGCCCCGTCGCCGCCGTAGATCGAGTCGTTCCCCAGGCCGCCGAACAGGAAGTCGTTGCCGGGGCCGCCGGTCAGCGAGTCGAAGCCGTCCCCGCCGGCGAGGCTGTCCGCTCCGTCGCCGCCGACGAGGGCGTCGGTGCCGAGGCCGCCGTCGGCGTAGTCGTTGCCGGCGTTGGCCAGGACGCTGTCAGCACCGTCTCCGCCGAAGGCCAGGTCGTTGCCGCCGCCTCCTGTGAGGAAGTCGTTCCCGGCGTCGCCGTACAGTTGGGCGGCGTCCGGCCCGGCGTAGGTCAGGATGTCGTTGCCGTCCGCGCCGGACAGGACGACGAGCGCGCCCGCCGCCGCCAGATCGACCGCGGCGTAGACGGTGTCGTTGCCGCCGCCGGTGAAGACGTTGATGCGCGTCGTCGTCGCCGTCGTCGCCGGGCCGCCAACGACCGGAAAGATGGCCGCCCCGTTCGAGACGTAGATCAGGCCGCCGACCTGGCCGATCCAGATCGCGTCTCCGACCGCGTCGCTGGCGACGTTGAGTACCCCGCCCGAGAACGACGCGAACACGGCCGGGACGGCCCGGCACTCCAGCGCCTCGAGGCGCGGGGCGACGCGCCGGTCGAGGAGCCGCTCGGTCGGGGTGGACTCGCCGCCGATCGGCGACAGGACGAAGCGGTAGAAACGGCGAAGCCACTGAAGGAACATAGCGTCTCCCATGAAGAGGGCCTCCCCGTCATGACCGCTTCTCGAAACCGGGCGGCAGATCATCGTCCGAAAGGTGCGTCGGCGAACCCGTCTCCCGGTCCAGCACGGCGTCGCCTTTCCGCGCCAGCCAGCGGAGCCCGCCCTTGAGGTAGGCGCGGACGTCGGCGCAGAGGTGCCGCGCCCAGGCCGGGTTGCCCTCGTCGCGGAGGCGGGCCCACAGCGCGAGCGCATAGCCGACTTGCGGCTGCCCCAGGTAGCCGAGCCGGCTGATGCTCCACTGCTCGGACGCGACGGAGCGGGTCGATTGATCCCGGACGCGGGAGTTCGCGGTGAAGACGCCGAAGCCGAGATAGACCGTCAGGAGGTCGGTGACCTGCTCGTTGTCCGGCTCGTCGCCGTACAGCCGGCCCTGCCCGAGGAGGAGGACGTGGGCCAGCTCGTGCGCCGCCGTGGCGACGAGAGCCAGCGGATCGGCCAGGGACGCCTCGTCGATGGAGATGCGGACGGAGAACCCGTCCGACTCGTAGAGGCCGGCGGCCCATTCCCGGTGGCCTTCGCCAGGCGGCGCGCCCGCGTCGAGGAAGCCGACCTCCAGCCCGGTCGGATCGACGCCCATGTACCGGCTCACACGCGCGATCAGCCGGCGGGCCGCCGGGCGGGTTCCGTCGTACGGGTCGGGGAAGAACTCCGGCGTCGGCAGGACCATCCGGGCCGACCGGGCGGCCGCCAGGCCGAACTCGCCGACGAGCCAGCGGGTCCGCCGTTCGAGCCACGCCTGGTCCTGGGGTTCGACCGGGCAGGCCGGTGCGCCGAAGAGCCAGTCGAACATGCGCGACCTCGCCGGCGGCGGGACGGGCCGAGCGGGGCGGAGGTGCCCGCTCGGCCGCCCGTTCACTTCTGGAGCATCTTACGCCACGCCTCGCCGGTCGGCGCGGCGTCGCGGCCGGTCAGGTCGCGCAGCGCCGCCAGGGCGGCCCGCCGGTACGGGTTCGGCCGGGTCGCGTCGTCCGTGGCGAACTCCTTCCGGTACGCGGCCGCCTCGTCGTCGCTCAGCTCGCGCGTGTGGACCAGGAAGTCGAAGCGCTGCATCTCCGGCCACGGGTTCGCGTCCGCGACCGGGAGCATCGCCGAGAAGTCCTGCCGCAGGTACGTCACGTCGATCCGCACCAGGATGTCCGGGATGTTCCGCCGATAGCCGCCCGCCGCGCCGCCGCCGCCGAGCGACTCGGTCGGCACCGGCACCCCCGCCGTTAGGGCGTCGGCCCCGACCTCTTCCGTGTTGCCCGGGGCGTGGCAGAGCAGGCAGCTGCGGTGGTGGTTGACCCGGACCAACTCGCTCGCCACGGTGACCTTCTTCTCGCCGGCGTCCTTGACGACCGGGGCGCGCGGGTCGGCCGCGTCGAGGACGTCGATCAGGCGCGGCACCAGGTCGGTCCGCTCCAGCTTGACGATCGCCTCGGCGGCCCGCTTCGCCACGGCCGGGTACGGGTAGCTCAGGCCGGCGGTCAGCGTGTCGGTGTAGTCGCGCTCGCGGCGGACCTTCAGGGCGTCGATCGCCGCGACGCGCACGTCCTCCTCCTGCGAGAAGATCGCCAGCCGGGCGAGGGCCCGCGTCGCCTCGACGTGCGACGTCGCGGCGAGGTAGCGCACCAGGCCGAGCCGGACCGACGGGGCCTGCGGGGCGAGGATCTGCATCAGCGCGGCAATGCGCGTCGTCGTGACCAGAGCGCGGCGCTCCTTGTCGGCGCGGTGGATGCCGGCGTCCTCCTGGTCGCAGTTGACGCGGAACCGCTCCCAGAACGCCGCCGCCGGGCTCGGCTCGCCCGGCACGTCGATGACCGGGACCGGGTTGCCCGCTCCGGGAGGGCCGCCCGGCCCGCCGCCGGCCTGACCGATGCCGGCGATCTGGGCACCGATGATGCCGCCGGCCTCGGGCCCGTCGCCGCCCATCGAGGCGTGGACGAGGTCGACCGCCCGGGCGAACAGCTTGCTGTGCTCGCCCTTGGTGCGGCAGTCGTCGCCCATCGCGAACGGCAGGCCGGCCAGGTCGGGCCGGTGTCCCCGCAACGCCTTGATGAACTCGTCGGTCCCCTTCTTGTTGACGTGATTGACGCGGGCGACCGTCGTGGCGACGCGCTTCAGGGCCGCCTGGTGGTCCGTGTCCTTCGGGGTGTTCGGCTCAAAGACGAGTTCGGGCACCTTGGCCGGGTCGTCGCTGACGACCGGCCGGCGAGAGCGCTCCGCCTTCGGCCCGGCCGGGAGCAGGTCCTTCAGCGGCGTCTTCGGGTCGATGGTGATGTCGAAACTCACCTGGCCGGGGGTGATCGATCCCATCTGCACGCCGGGGGGCGGGGCCGATGGCGGCGCGGGACCGGACGAGCCGGGAAGGAACGTCCCGATGCCGGGCATGCCGAGCGGGCCGCGCGGCCCGCCGCCGGACGGCTGGCCCGGGCCCTGGCCGTAGAGCAGGCACGGGACGGCCACGGCCAGGACGGCCAGGGCCCCCCATGCTGCGAAAAGGGCGACTCTCCGGTTGCGTGCGCGATCGGTCACGATCGGTCCCTCCTGGGTGCCGGACGCGCCGGGCCGATCGGCCCGGCCAGGGTCGAGTCTACTTCGTCGGGCCGTCCCGACGCAAGGGGCCGCCGTGCGGCGGTCTGCAGTAGGGAACGCGGGCCGCGCCGATCCGTTTGTTTTTCGCCCCCGCTCGGGTTGACATGAGCCCGGCCTCTGGACTATACGCCCGCCACTCATCACCGACGATCTGTAGTCCCAGGGACCGGGAGGCCGCCGTGAACCCGGATCGGATGCGGACGCCCGGCCCCGAGCTGGGCCACCTGCTGCGGCGGGCCGGATTCGGCGTCGGCCCGGAGGAGGTTGCCTGGGTCGGCCGCCCCATCGCCGACGTGATCGACGCCCTCGTCGATTACGACGCCGTCCCGGACGACGTCGATGCGAAGGTCGGCACGCCCGGCTTCCTCGGCGTGAAATCCGCCGGGCCGTCCGACTCGAACGGCGACCTCGTCGGCGCGTTGCAGCGCTGGGTGTTCCGCATGGCGCATGGCCGCCGGCCGCTCCAGGAGAAGATGACCCTCTTCTGGCACAACCACTTCGCGACCGGGCGGTCGAAGGTCATGCAGACGTTTAGCTTCCCCGGCGCGACGCGGGCCTTCGCCGCGAAGCCGTCCGAGGACCCGGACGGGGCGTGCGGCCAGATCGAGCTGTTCCGCACCCACGCCCTGGGCAACTTCCGCGACCTGCTCCTGGCCGTGTCGCGCGACCCGGCCATGGTCGCCTGGCTCGACGGCGACACGAACATCGTCGGCAAGCCGCAGGAGAACTACGCCCGCGAGGTGATGGAGCTGTTCACGATCGGCCCGGACCAGTTCACCGAGGAGGACGTCTACGCCGGGGCGCGCGTCTTCACCGGCTGGAACCTCGAGCCGGTCCGCGACGGGGCCGAGGACGTCCACTACCGCGGCTTCCGCTACTACCCCGAGATGCACGACACTGGCTTCAAGACGTTTAGCTTCCCGATCTACCCCGACGGTGGCAAGACCATCCCGGCCCGCGACGCCGCGGCCGGCTACCAGGACGGCGTCGATCTGGTCAACGCCCTCGCCGCCCACCCGGCGACGGGGCGCTTCCTCGCCCGTAAGCTGTACGCCTACTTCGTCAACGACCAGCGGCCGGGCGACCCGGCCCTCGTGGACCACCTCGCCGCGACGTACTACGCGACCCGCTTCGACATGAAGGAGGTCGTCCGGGCCTTGCTGCGGTCGGCGCACTTCCAGGCCCCGGCCAACCGCTGGGCGCGGTACTCGTGGCCGGTCGAGTACGTCGTCCGGTGCGTCAAGGAGATCGGCGGCGACGGCGTGTCCGCGGACACGGCCGTCTTCGCGATGATGGCGATGGGCCAGTCGCTGTTCGACCCGCCGAGCGTCGCCGGCTGGCGCACCGGCCGGGCGTGGTTCTCCACGGCGACGATGCTTGCCCGGATGAACTTCGCCTTCTCGCTCCTGTTCCACCGCCGGTCCGCCCTCGAACGGGAGGCCCAGGCGTCGGCCGGGACAGCGGAGGACTTCCTCGCTCATTTTGTGAGCCGGCTCACTTGCAAGCCGTTCGACCGGGCCGGGCTCGACGCGCTGCGGGCGTACCTGGCCGCGGGCGGGCCGTGGACCGGCTCCTCGGCCCAGGTCGGCGAGAAGGCCGCCGGCCTCGCCCACCTCGTCGCCGCGTCGGGGGAGTACCAGTTCGTGTAACGCGAACCGCGTTCGCCGGAGGGGTGTGTGTCATGTCGATGTCACGCCGAGGCTTTCTCGCCCTCGGGGCAGGGGCGACCGCCCTCGGCCTCGGTTATTGGGCGAGACGCCGGCAGGGCGATCCGTCGTCGGCCGTCCCGCCCTTGGTTCGGGACGACCGCAGCCTCGTCGTCGTCTACCTCGCCGGCGGCAACGACGCCCTGAGCTTCCTCGTGCCCTACACGGACCGGGCGTACTACGACCGCCGGCCGACGCTGGCCGTGCCGGCGGACCGCGTGCTGCAAGTCGGCAGTGATGCGAACGGGTCGCCGCTCGGCCTTCACCCGAACCTGCCCGGCCTCAAGGCGATCTTCGACCGCGGCCACGCCGTGATCTTGCAGCGGGTCGGCTACGAGCGCGCGAGCCGGTCGCACTTCGTCGGCTGCGACGTCCTTTGTGCGGCCGACCCGGTCCGGCCGCAGGGCGACGGCTGGCTCGGCCGCTACCTCGACACGCTGCCGGCCCCGGCCGACGCCCTGTCCGCGTGGAACACGCAGTTCCAGCTGCCGCGCTCCCTCTTCGCCGACCACGTCGGCGTGCCGTCCATCGTCGAACCGGCGGCGTACACCTACCTCCACCCGTGGGGCGAGGCCGATGCCGTCACCGCCCTCGCCGCGGGGCGGCCCGGGGTCGATGCCGACCTCGCCTTCCTCAACGCGGTGACGACGGACGCCCTGGCGACCATCCCGCGCGTGGCGGCCGTCGCGCCACGCAACCCGACGACGCCCTACCCGGACACGCCGCTCGGGGCGACGCTCCGCCTCGTCGCGGCGGCCCTTGCCGGCCAGACGGGGACGAAGGTGTTCTGGGTCCAGGCCGCCGGCTTCGACACGCACGCCGGCCAGGGGACCCTCGACGGCACCTACGCCCGGCTGATGTCAACGCTCGACGGGGCCCTCGCTGCGTTCCACGACGACCTGCACAACCAAGGCTTGCTCGACCGGACGCTCACCCTCGTCTGCTCGGAGTTCGCCCGGCGCATCGACGAGAACGGCAGCCGCGGCACCGATCACGGCGCGGCCGGGCTCATGGTCGCCGTCGGCGGCGCGGTTCGCGGTGGCCTCTATGGCACGGCCGCCCGGCTCGGCCGGGACAAGGACAACCCCGACCTGGAGAACGACGGCCGCGACGTCCGCCACGAGACGGACTTCCGCGCCGTCTACGCCCACATCCTCGACGACTGGCTCGGGGCCGACTCGACGGCGGTCCTGCGCGGCGACTTCCGCAGCGAGCGAATGCGGTTCCTCCAGGGAGCGTGACTCATGCGTTGCCTCTACCCCTGGACGCAGCTCTACGTCGAGGCGACCGGCGTCGTCCGGCCGTGCTGCTCGCTCATCGAGTTGGGCCACCTGCGCCAGGCAGCCGTCGCCGACGTTCTCACCGCGGATCGGGCCGCGAGCCTCCGCGACGCCATGGCCCGCGGCGCGACGGCCGAACTGCCGCCGGACTGCCCGGGCTGCTACGCCCTCGCCAGACAGGGCGACCTGCACACGTTCAACGGCATGTACGACATTGGCGACGACCCGGAGGCGGGGCTGCGAGAGCTGGAGGCGCTCGGCCACACGGCTTTCGTCGCGAACTACCGCGTCGTCCAGGACTGCTACCTGAGCGGCGCGCCGCTCCCGGCGGAGGCCCGGCCGCTCGGCGTCTGGTGCCAGCTCGGCGAGCATTGCAACATCCGCTGCGTCATGTGCTGGCAGGACCACGACAACCCGGTCCGGCTCACCCCGGCCCAGATCGAGCAGATCCGCGACCTGATCCCGACCCTGCACACGCTCCAGTTCACCGGCGGCGAGCCGACCGTCTACAAGGCGTTCTGGAACCTGCTCGGCCACTTCCGGACCCACGCCACGCCGCGCTCGAAGGTCGTCGTCCTGACGAACGGACTGCTCCTGAAGGACCGGCTCGACCGCTTCGACGGCATCGGCCGGGTCGGCCTTGCCGTCAACGTCGACGGACCGACGCGCGACAGCTACGAGAAGATCCGCCGCGGCGGAAAGTGGGACGTCCTCCGAGCCAACCTCGACGCGGTGCGGGAGTATCGCGACCGGCCGGGCAACCTCGGCCGGGTGAGCCTTACCCTGGCGTTCACGCTGATGCGGAGCAACCTCGACCTCATCCCGGAGGGGATCGCCCTCGCCGACGAGTACGGCGCGGCGTGGACGTGCGGCATCATCACCGGCGAGTACGCCCCGGTCGCGCAGTGCCGGACGTACTTCGCGGAGAACGTCTTCCGCTTCTCGCACCTCGGCTACTCGAAGGAGGCGATCCTGGCCCGCCTCCGCGACGGGCTCGACGCGGCCCGGGCCTCGCGGCACTCGGCGGCGCTCGGCGTGTCGTGCCTGGAGGCGACCCTTGCCCTGGTGCGTCAGACCGAGCAGGTCCACATCCCGCCGGAGACGGCGGCCCGGCTCCGGGCGATCCAGGACGACCACGCCCTCTCGCGGGCGATCCTGGCGTGCCTGCAAGGGGGGGTCTCTCCGGTGGGCGAGTCGCCGGCGTTGCTCCAACTCGGCGGAATCCCGGCTGCGAGCGGGCCGACCGCGGTGCCCCAGCCCGCCTGAACCGTCTCGGTTTGCCAGCTTTGCCGCCCTGTCCAGGGTGCCGAAACAACCCGTCTCGCCTTGTCGATAGTTGCGGCCTCGATACAATCACGGCGGGCTGGGACAGGGGTTGTCCCGGCGGCTACTTTCTCGAGGAGCGAGCCATGACGAACGAGCCGCGCGAACTGCACGACACGGACCTTGAAGCCGTCAGCGGAGGGCTCGGGAAGCTGGGCGGCCGGCGGGGCTTCCGGCCCGTGACGACGCCGCCTCCCGCGCCGGCTCCGGCGGCCGCGGCCGCCAAGCCGGCTCCCCGCTAACGGACCGCTTGCCCACCCTGCCGCCCCGCGTCGATTCGGCACCGGGGCGGTTCACTTCTCGGCGTCGTCTTTCGTCGGCGTTCCCCCATCTTCCTCGGCGTCCGGGTCGGCTTCCGGACGCGGACCGACCCCGATGTCGGTCGGCCGGGCCTCTTCGCGCATCGCCTCGTCCCAGGCGGCGGTCAGGTCGCCGGCGGTACGATCCGCCGCGTCTCCGCTCTCGAGCGTCCCGTCGGCCGGCACGACCGGCGACCACCACTCGATCAGCCCCTGCACCGCGACGTAGAACACCGGGACGAAGAACACCGCGAGCACCGTCGAGGTGATCATCCCGCCGAAGACCGCCGTGCCGAGGGCCTGCCGGCTCGCCGCCGCCGCCCCGGTCGCCCACACCAGCGGCAGCACGCCGAGGATGAACGCGAAGCTCGTCATGAGGATCGGCCGGAACCGCAGCCGCGACGCCTCGACCGCTGCCTCGGTGATCGAAAGCCCCTTCAGGCGCAGCTCACGCGCGAACTCGACGATCAGGATCGCGTTCTTCGACGCCAGGGCGATGATGAGCACGACGCCGATCTGGGTGTAGACGTTGTTGTCCATCCCCCGGAAAGAGATCGCCGCGACGACGCCGAGCAGGCCGAGCGGGACGACGAGGATCACCGCCAGCGGCAACAGCCAGCTCTCGTACTGGGCGGCGAGGACGAGGTAGACGAGCAGCACCGCCAGGGCGAAGACGACGACCGCCTCGCCACTGACCTTCTGCTCCTGGAACGCCGTCCCGGTCCACTCGTAGCCCATCGACCGCGGCAACTCCTCGGCGGCGGCCTCCTCCATCGCCTGGAGCGCCTCGCCGGAGCTGACGCCGGGGGCGGCCCCGCCGGTGATCTGGGCGGTCGGGTAGAGGTTGTAGCGGATGACGGACTGCGGCCCGACGCGCATCTCCGGGGTGAGCAGCGTCCCGAGCGGGACGCGGTTCCCGTCGCGGTTGCGGACCTCGATCTTGCGCAGCTGGTTCGGGTCGCCGCGGAACGCCGCGTCGGCCTGGACGCGCACCTGGTACGTCCGCTCGAACTTGTTGAAGTCGTTGACGTAGACCGAGCCGAGGTTCGCCTGCAACGCCGCGAAGACGTCGCTGACGAGGACGCCCATCCGCTCGGCCTTGACGCGGTCGATGTTCAGGTAGACCTGGGGCACCCCGGCCCGGAACGTGCTCGCCGCGTTGCCGATCTCGCCGCGCTTCCGGGCCGCGTCGATGACGGCCATCGTCCGCTCCTGGAGGACGTCCGCCCCGACGCCCTCGCGGTCCTGGACCTGCATCTGGAAGCCGCCCGCGACGCCGAGGCCCTGGATCGCCGGCGGCACCAGCACCAGGACGAACGGCTCCTGGATCTGGCCGAACTCGGCCTGGAGCTTCGCGACGAGCGCCTCCTGGGCGAGCGCCGGCGACTTGCGATGGCCCCAGTCCGACCACGCCGCGAACGCCGTCGCCCCGTTCGAGGCGTTCGTCCCGTCCAGGAGCGAGAACCCGCCCAGGACGAACCAGTGCTCGACGCCCTCCGTCCGGGCGAAGACGGCGTTCATTCGCTCGGTCACCTCGCGCGTCCGGTCGAGCGACGCCGCGTCGGGGAGCTGGACGGCGATGATGACGTAGCCCTGGTCCTCGGTCGGCAGGAACCCGGTCGGCGTCGCCTGGTACCAGAGCGCCGTCCCGGCGGCCAGGCCGACGAAGACGAGCAACACCGCCCACCACACCCGGAGCAGGCCGCGCACCGTCCCGGCGTAAAGCCACTCCAGCGGCCGGTAGAACAGGTCGAACAGCTTGGTGAAGACGTTCTTGCCCTGGTGCGGCTTGAGGTACGTCGCGCACTGGGCCGGCTTGAGCGTCAGGGCGTTGACGGCGCTGATGAACGCCGTCGCGGCGATCGTCAGGGCGAACTGGCGGTAGAGCTGGCCGGTGATGCCGCCCATGAACGCCGTCGGCAGGAAGACCGCCATCAGCACGAGCGTGATGGCGATGACCGGGCCGGTCACCTCCTCCATGGCCTTGATCGTCGCCGAGCGCGGGTCCATGCCCTGCTCGATGTGGTGCGACGCGTTCTCGACGATGACGATCGCGTCGTCGACGACGATGCCGATCGCCAGGACGAGGCCGAGCAGGGTGAGCATGTTGATCGAGAAGCCGAGCGCCGGCATGAAGGCGAACGCGCCGATGATCGTCACCGGCACCGTCGTCGCCGGGACGAGCAGCGCCCGCCAGCTCTGCAGGAAGACGAGGATGACGATCAGGACGAGGACGCCGGCTTCGAGCAGGGTGATGTACACCTCGTGGATCGCCGACTCGACGAACTTCGTCGTGTCGAACGGGATGCTGTACTCCATGCCGTCGGGCAGGCTCGGCTTGATGCGCTCCATCGCGTCCCGGACGGCGTGCGCGACCTCGATCGCGTTCGAGCCGGGGAGCTGGTAGATGAGGATGTTCGCCGAGTCCATGCCGTTGCGCGACGCGAACGAGTCGTAGCTCTGCGCGCCGAGCTCGACCCGGGCGACGTCGCGCAGGTAGACGACCTGGCCGTCGGTGCCGGTCTTCAGGACGATGCCCTCGAACTCCTCCGGCTCGGACAGCCGGCCGAGGGTCGTGACGGTCATCTGGAAGCGCTGCCCGCTCGGGGACGGCTGCTGGCCGATCTGGCCGGCGGCGACCTGGACGTTCTGGCGGGCGAGCGCCGCGACGACGTCCTGGGTCGTCAGCCGGCGGGCGGCGAGTTCGTTCGGGTCGAGCCAGACGCGCATCGCGTACGCCCCGACGCCGCGCACCATGACGTCGCCGACGCCCTCGACCCGGCTCAGGGCGTCGCGCAGTTGCAGCGTGGCGTAGTTCGAAAGGAACAGGGCGTCGAAGACCTTGTCCGGCGAGGTGAGCGACACGGCGAGGACGATGTTCGACGACTGCTTGCGGACGGCGAGGCCCTGGCGGCGGACCTCCTCGGGGAGGCTCGGCTCGGCGATCGACGCCCGGTTCTGGACGCGCACCTGGGCGGCGTCGAGGTCGGTGCCGATCTCGAACGTGATCGTCAGGCTGTACGACCCGTCGGCCGAGCTGGTCGACGACATGTACGACATGCCCTCGACGCCGTTGATCTGCTGCTCGAGCGGGGCGGCGACCGTCGCGGCGACGACCTGGGCGTTCGCGCCGGGGTAGGACGCGCTGACGACGACGGTCGGCGGCGTGATGGCCGGGTAGCGCTCGACCGGGAGCCAGTACATCGCGACGACGCCGAAGATCACCGTCAGGATGGCGATGACGTTGGCGAAGACCGGGCGGTCGATGAAGAACCGGGACATGGCGCGGGGTCCTGCTCGGGGGAGGGAGGGGCCTACTTCGCCGCGGCGTCCGCAGGCGGCTTCAGTTCCCACGCCTGGGGATCGACCGGGGAGTCCGGGCGGACCTTCGTCAGGCCTTTGAAAATAACGCGGTCCTCGGCGGTCAGGCCGCTCTCGATCGCGACGACGGACGGGGCGGGATCTGGCTTCCCCTTCGGGTCGGTGACCGTCCATCGGGGGGGCCCCTCGCCGGCGGGGCCGGCCGCCTTGTAGACGTGCGGCCCGACGACGACCTTCCGCGCCTTGGCGACGTTGCCATCCCCGAGGACGTAGACGAAGCGGCCCTCCTGGTTGGTCATCAGGGCGTCCTCCGGGATGGCCGGCAGCGGCTGCGCCGCGCCGGACGGGACCCGCACACGGGCGAACAGGCCGGGGTAGAGGACTCGGGCGGCCCCTTTTGTGAGGGGCTCGTTCGGGATCTGGCCGCGGATGCGGACGGTGCCGGTGCCCTGATCGACCCGGTTCTCGCGGAAGTCGATCTTGCCCTTGTGCGGGAAGCCGTCCTCGGTCGCGACGCCGATCTCGACGGGGAGGGCCCCGCTCAGGACGGCGGCGTCGTCGCCGGCCCGGAGGGAGCGCTGGTACTCGACCAGGTCGCGCTCCGGCACGTCGAAGTAGACGAAGAGCGGGTGCATCGTCACGACGCTGGTCAGGGGCGTCTCGCCGGACTGGCCGACGAGGTTGCCCTTGGTGATCAGGGTGCGGCTGATCTGGCCGGCGATCGGCGAGCGGATCTCGGTGAAGCTCAGGTCGAGGCGGCGGGCGTCCAGGGCGGCGTCGGTCTGGGCGACGACCGCCTCGGCCGTCTCGTACGCGGCGAGGCGCTGTTCCAGCTCCTCGGCGCTGATCGCCCCGGTGCCGCGGAGGGACCGGGCCCGGTCGAAGTCGGCCCGGGTGCGCTTCACCTCGGCCGCGGCCTTACGGCGGTCGGCCTCGGCGATGCGGACGGCGGCGGCGTACTCGCGCGGGTCGATCTTGAACAGGAGGTCGTTCGCCTGGACCTCGGCCCCCTCGGTGAAGAGGACCTCGTTGAGGAAGCCCTTCACCCGGGCGGTGATCTGGACCGCCTCGACGGCTTCGAGGTTGCCGTTGTACTCGAAGTAGCGCTGGACCGGGGTGACGACCGGCCGGACGACCGAGACTTCGGGCGGCGGCCGGTCGGGCGGGCCGGCACGGCGCTGGTTGCAGCCGACCATGACGGCCGCCAGGCCGACCGCGCAGCAGAGGAAGTAGAGCCGGCGCAACGGAGCCTCCGGGGAAATGGACACCACGCCGCCGGCCGCGGGGCGGCAGGCGGGCGCGCTTCACGCGCGGCGGGACGAAGGGCGGGGCGGCAGGACGTGGAAGGGAGAGCATCCCACGGCGTCGGGCATGGCTCGACACCCCGGGATATACCGCCGCCGCGGCCCGGCCTTACACGAAATCGCCCGGGGCGAGGACGCGCAAGGATCGGGCCGCGGCGGCGGATTCGGCGCGGCTAGCGCTTCTTCAGGTCGAGGTCGATCTGGTTGGGGCCTTCCTTGACGGTCTTCTTCAGGTCGGTCGTGCCGTCGGTGCGGTACTTGAGCGGGATGTCCGGGGCCGGCTTCTCGATGCCGACCTCGGGGCCCTTGCCGCCCTCCTGCATCCGGACGACGAGCGGCAGGACGGTGACGACGTACTCGCCGGTCGGCAGCGGGGCCGACAGGCGGTAGGCCCCGTCCTTCAGGTCGCCCTCGCCGCCGGTGCCGGCGGCGCTGTTCATGAAGGAGACCTTCCCCTCCTTGACGGCGACCCCGTCGCAGGTGACGGTGCCGGAGACGGTCCCCATCGGCGCGCCGCCCTTGCCGCAGCCGGCGAGGGCGAGCAAGGCCGCCAGGGCGAGGGGGAGTCGGTCGCGTCGCGTTGCCAAGGCGGCCTCCGGCTCAGTTCAGGTTGAAGGATCGGCCGTCGTCCTTATCGACGAGGTTCTTGACCGTATCGACCGGGGTCGCCTCGGTGAGGAAGCGGGTGCTGCCGTCGGCGAAGAGCATCATCGCCCCGCCCGGGTGGACCGATTGCAGCGGCGTGCCGCAGCGCTGGTCGCCCATCGACGCGAACTGGTACTGCTTCCGGCCGATCGGCCAGACGATCGTCGTCGTGTTGTAGCAGCGCATGCAGTTGTTGTTGCGCGTGACGCCGTCCGGGCCGATGCAGCCGATCAGGGAGTTCGGCCCCTTCGGCTGGGTGGTGTACGACGTGCCCATGAAGCCGCCCCGGCTGTCCGAGCTGCGGATGTCGTCGTAGATCGGCGTCGTTTGCCGCGGGTTGGCCCAGTCGGACTGCTCGCCGATCATGACCGTGTTCGACAGGCCGTCGCTGATCTGGGCGATGCGCGTCCCGTCCTGCGGGTTGACGCGCAGGCCGAGGACGCCGCCGTCGGAGACCGGGCCGTTGCGGGCCGTCGTGTCCGTCGAGGGGTGGCGGTCCGAGCCGAGGATCGCGGTGTAGGTCGGCTCGTAGCCCCTGTAGCCGTTCGGCGTGCCGTCCTCGTTGATGATGTTCCAGTCCGGCAGCGGGCTCGCCGGGCAGCGCATCATCGGGAAGCTGACGTTGTGATAGACGCCGCGGTTGACCGAGCCGGCGTCGCCGAACCAGAAGGTGTTGTTCACGCCCGGCAGGTTCTGGAGGGTCGTGCCCCGGAAGACATTGTCCTGCTCGACGTAGGGCAGGGTGTACACCCACCACGTCGGGCCGTGCATCCAGTAGTTCGGGTTCGGGATGCGCGTCGTCGCGGCCGGGAAGCACTTGTTGACCAGCTCGAAGTTGTGGATCGCGATGCCGAGCTGCTTGAGGTTGTTGCTGCACTTGGTGCGGAACGCGGCCTCGCGCACCTTCTGGACGGCCGGGAGCAGGAGCCCGATCAGGATGGCGATGATGGCAATGACGACGAGCAGCTCGATGAGCGTAAAGCCGCGACGCCGTCCGACACGGACACGATGACTCGGTCGCATAGGGGTTCTCCGAGAGTCGGAGAGAAGATGATAACCCGCTGAGAGGGTACCCGATGGCGGGGGCCGGTCGCAATCCATCTCCGAGGATTTTTCTCGCGCGCCGGTCCGGCGCGGTAGCATGTCGGCACGTCATCCAACCCCCGACCGCGAGGCCGCCATGCCGATCCACGCCGTCCCGGCCGCCGACCTGGACCTGCTCCGCAAGTACGACACGCCGACGGTGTGCAACGTCGTCGAGCTGTTCGACCTCGTCCCGCGCACGGCCGGGTACACGGACAACCGCATCCAGGCGTGCTATCCCGCCCTGCCGCCCATGGTCGGCTACGCCGCGACGGCGACGTTCCGGTCGGCTTCCCCGCCGCGCGCCGGCGGCGTCTACGGCGACCTCGCCGCCCAGGTCGCCGCCTTCGCCGAGTTGCCCGGGCCGCCGGTCGTCGTCTTCCAGGACCTCGACAGCCCGGTCGCCGCCGCGACGTTCGGCGAGATCATGTGTACGACCTACCGCGCCTTCGGGGCGGTCGGCCTCATCACGAGCGGTGCCGGCCGCGACCTCGACCAGGTCGAGGCGCTGCGCTTCCCGTGCTTCACCGCCGGGACGATCTGCGCCCACGGCTATTGCCACATCCCGTCGCTCGGCGTGCCGGTCCACGTCGGCGGCGTGACGGTCCACCCCGGCGACCTGCTCCACGGCGACCGCAACGGCGTGACGCTCATCCCGAACCGGATCGCGTCGGCCGTCGCCCAGGGCTGCGCGGATTTCATGGCCGCCGAGGCGATCGTGCTGGAGTACCTCAACGGCGGGGCGGTGACGCCGGCCGGGTTCGCCGAGGCGCGGAAGGCGTGCAAGGAGAAGGTCGACGCCCTGGCGAAGCGGCTCATGGCGGGCGTGTAGAGGTGTCACACGCCGGCGGGACGCCGGCAGTTGTCCTTGGGCTCGCCTTCACCCCGAGGAGCGTCCATGTCCGGGTTCACCTTCTACGACCACACCACGGCCGAGTACGCCGCCGACTTCGCCGTGCTGCTCCGTTGCCTCGGCGGACGGGACGACCTCGACGCGTTCGTGGCGCGCGTCCTCGCGCCGTACGAGCGCGGGGCGGTCGTCGTCGATTGGGGGGCCGGCAGCGGGGCGATGACGCGCCGGCTACTTCGCCGGTTCGACGCCGTCCACGCCGTCGAGCCGAGCGCGTACCAGCGGCAGCTCCTCGCCCGGGACTGCCCGGGGGCCCACATCGTCGCCGGGACGATCCACGACGCCGACGTCCCCGGACCGATCGACGTCGCGTTCCTGCGGCACGTCCTGTATCACGTCCCGGAGTACAAGTGGGGCGCGTACGTCCTCCAGGCGGCCCGTCGGCTGTCGCCTCGCGGCGTGCTGGTCGTGACGTTGAAGCGGCCCGATTCGGGGTGTAACGTCCTGCTCGACGCCTTCGGCGCGCGGCGCTTCGACCTGTTCACCTTGAACGAGGAGTTGAGCCGGGCCCCGGAGTATCAGGTCGAGTGGGTGAGCGTCCCGGCACCGATCGTGACCCGGTCGTTCGAGGAGACGTGCGCCATCGCCCGGTTCATGCTGAACGACCGGCCGGCCGATGCGTTCGCCCGGCCGGTCACGAGCGAGGCGTTCGAGGCTTACGTCCGTCGCCACCTCTGGGACGAGGACTGCGGCGCCGGCGGCTGGCGCTGCGACGACCTGCACTGCCTGGTCCGGCCGAATCCGTTCTGGCGGTGAGACGCGCGGACGCATCTTCATATAGCCCCCGGCAAGCCTGGGGTTCTTTGGGGGATTACCGCAACCACGACCCCGGGCAAGCCCGGGGCTATATGGCGTCGGTCGCTCACCCGACGCTCAGGTTCGCCAGGAAGTCGTCGTACGCCTGGCGCTGCTCGAACTCGGCGGTCACCAGGCGCTTGATCGCGTCCTGGAGCTTCTCGATCTCGACCTCCTGCTCGTCGAACTTCTTCAGGTAGCGCTGGTACGCCTCCGTGCCGGCCGGGACGCGCTCCAGGTTTGCCCGGAGGCGGGCCTGGTCATCGACGATGACCTTCAGCTGCCGCTCGGTGCGGGCCTTCTCGCGAAGCGTCGCGTGCAACTTCGCCTTCAGGTCGCGAGCCTTCTCCAGGGCGGCCTTCACGTCGGCGGTGATCGCCGTCCCGGACAGGTAGCGCAGCACGGTCTGGTCGTCGGCGTCGGTCAGGACGACCTTCTGATCGACGAGCCGCTCCTCGACCACGTCGAAGTTGACCGTCTTCCCAGCCGGCACGGTGATCTCGAAACGGTACGCCTCGGCCGTCCGCTCGAGGAACGACGCCGGCCCGACCAGGCTGAACTCCGGACGGAACGGGTGCTCGACAAGGACGACCCGGTCGCGCGGCGACCGGTTGCGAAGGACGTAGGTCTTGCCCTCGCGCACTTTCGTCGTCGCGACCAGGACGCCCTTATCGACCCGGACGCTGACGAGCGTCTCGCCGGGTCGGCCGACCTGCGTCTCGACCTCGCCGCCGAGGTCGATCGCCCAGGTGAGGAGGTGCTCCTCGCCCGGCTGGACGTGCGGCAGGCGGGCGTCGCCGGCGTAGGTGCCGTCGGCGAAGACGGCGACCGGGCCCTGGTTCAGGTGCAGGCCGGTGCTGTTCTTGAAGCGCAGGCCGAACAGCGGGTGTTTGATGCCGTTACCCGGGCTGTAGACGCCGACCGCCTTGCCCTCGACCGGCTTGTCGAGGATCGGGAACAGGGCCGACTTCTGGCGCGGCAGGCTGACCGGGTGCTCGACGACGTACTGGAAGAAGTCGCCGACCGCCTCGGCGGTGACCGGCGGCCGCGGCGGCGCGCCCGGCTCGGGCTCCTTGCCGGTGACGCGCTTGTCGAGCGCCTCGCGCTGGACGTCCATCCAGCCCATCGCCCCGGCGTGCATCGGCGGCTTGAGGCCGGCGAACAGGTCCAGCTCGACCTTCGGCCGCGGCACGTACAGCGGCGTGTACAGGTCCATCTGGAATGACAACGGCCGGCCGGAGACCAGGGCCAGGCGGACGTTCTTCCACTCCTCGTCGGTCGGGTTGTCGATGACGGCCCAGCCCTGGAGCGTCGGCTTGCCGTCCCTGTCGAGCGACAGGCGGTACGTCGTCTTCCAGAGCGGGTGCTCCAGGACGTAGCCGATGCGCACCCGCCGCTTGCCCTCGCCGACGAAGTTCAGGCTGACGGTCTTCTTGCGGTTGTCCGCGCCGCGCGACAGCAGCTCCAGGGCCTGCTTGATCTCGCTCTCGACGGCCGGGTTGAGGAAGCGCAGCCGCTGCACCTCGGCGAGCTTGACGCCGCGCAGGCCGTCGGCGCACCAGAGGTTGAGCACGTCCACCTCGACGATGGCGTTGCCGGTACCGGCGGCGTGCTTCTGCTTCTCGACGCCCATGATCGTGCCGGTCAACGTCGCCGACTGGCCGCCAGAGGTCAGTGCGATCTCGACCTTCTCGCCGCGCGCCCGGTGGAGGATCTGGGCGTAGGACGGGTTGTCGGCCAGGTTGATGGCGAAGCCGCGCAGCGTCTTGTCGATCGGGTCGTGGCTGTCGTAGCCGACGACGCTGATCCGGCCGCCGTCGAGGTCGCGCAGGACGAGGCTCTTGATGAGGTCGTTAACGTTCTCGACCGGGAAGGTGAGATCGATGCGGGCGTTGCCGTCGATGACGCCCTCGCGCTGGAAGTAGCCGACGCCGCTGGAGAAGAGGTGGACGTGCGTCAGCGGGATCGCCGACGCGGCGTGCGTCGCCGGCGTCGGCTCCGGGCCGGGCGGGTCGGCCGGGCCGGAGAGCAGGCTCAGGCCGGTCGCCAGGGTGGCGATCACCGCGAGGGTGCCGCCGGCAACGGCGAGGAGGAGGTGGCTTCGCATCGTCGGATCCTTTCGGTTCGTGTCCATTCGCGGCCCGCCCTCGGGCCGGCTACCAGGACGTACCGCGAGAAGGGCGACGGTTGCGTGTGAGGGGACGTGGCCATAACCTGTTACAAAGGTCACCCCCGAAGTGAGAGAACCGACATGGCGTCCCCGATCTGCCGCTGGGGCATCCTCGGCACGGCGAACATCGCCCGTAAGAACTACAAGGCGATCCGCAACGCCGGCAACGCCCGGCTCGTCGCCGTCGCCAGCCGCGAGAAGGCGAAGGCCCAGCGCTTCATCGACGAGTGCCAGGAGCACGTCCCGCTGTCGCCGGCCCCGGAGCCGGTCGGCTACGACGAGCTGCTCGCCCGCAAGGACATCGACGCGGTCTACATCCCGCTGCCGACCGGCATCCGCAAGGAGTGGGTGCTGAAGGCCGCCGCCGCCGGCAAGCACGTCCTGTGCGAGAAGCCGTGCGGCGTCAGCGCCGCCGACGTGCGGGCGATGCTCGACGCGTGCAAGAAGGCGAACGTCCAGTTCATGGACGGAGTCATGTTCATGCACGGCGCGCGGCTGCCGCTCTTGCGGAAGACGCTCGACGACGGGGCGACGGTCGGGACGGTGCTGCGGGTCGTCAGCCAGTTCACGTTCAAGGGGTCGGACGAGTTCCTCGCCGGCAACATCCGCGTCAATCACGACCTGGAGCCGCTCGGGGCGCTCGGCGACCTCGGCTGGTACAACCTGCGCTTCTCACTGTTCGTGATGAAGGAGGAGCTGCCGGAGAAGGTGACGGGCCGGATCCTGGCCCAGCACGGGTCGGGCGGTTCGACGGTGCCGCTCGACTTCTCGGGCGAGCTGTTCTTCAAGGGCGGGGCGGTCGCGTCGTTCTACTGCTCGTTCCGGGCGGAGAACCAGCAGTGGGCCCACGTCAGCGGCACGGACGGCTGGCTGCACGTGCCGGACTTCGTGCTGCCGTTCTACGGGGCGGAGTCCGGCTTCGAGGCGAACCGGCCGGTGTTCCGGTCGCACGGCTGCGACTTCAACATGGCGTCGCACCCGCGCCGGTTCGCGGTCGAGGAGTACAGCAGTGGCTACGCCAACGCCCAGGAGACGAACATGATCCGGACGTTCGGCGAGCTGGCCACGTCGGGCAAGGTGGACCCGTCGTGGGGCGAGCGGGCGTGGAAGACGCAGCTGGTGCTGGAGCACTGCCTGAAGTCGGCCCGCGAAGACGGCAAGGTCGTCGCGGTCGCAGTGGGGTGAGCGATGGACGAGGGGGAGTGGCTGGCGACGACCGACGTGCTGCGGCTCCTGGAGCATATCTGGCGTTCGGCGAGCGAGAGCGCGCTGTGGAACTTCGCCAGTGCGTGCTATCGCCGGTTAGCACTCTCTTCGAGCGCGCCTCCTGACCTTATCAATGATGTTCGGAAGCGCCTGGATTGGATAGAAGGCGGAGGTGCGTGCTATTTTCTCCTCCCGACCACGCGACCTATGGCGGATCTTGCGTTCGCTGCTGTTCACGAGGCCGGGCAGTATCTAACAACAGAACCGGAACGGGTCGCGCTCAGCGACCTGGCCAGGGACGTCTTCGGGAACCCGTTGCGACCGATCGCGTTTGATCCGGTTTGGCGTTCCGAGCGCGTCCACTCGGTCGCGTTCGCCGCCGACGAGGAGCGGAGACTCCCGTCCGGGGAACTCGACCCGGACCGGCTGCTCATCCTCGCCGACGCCCTCGAAGACGCCGGCTGCTGCGAGCCGACGATCCTCCGCCATCTCCGAGGCTTCCGGGCGTGTCCGCGCTGCGAAGGGACCGGCCGATCGCCCTACGACCTCGGCTACTACCCGCCGCCGCGCGAGCCGTGCCCGGATTGCGATGCGACCGGGTGGCTGCCGTCCGCCGCGCCGCACGTCCGCGGCTGCCACGTCGTCGATGCGTGCCTGGGGAAGGGATAGCCCCGCGAAGGCCCCAGGGTGCGCGAAGCGCGACCCTGGGCTAACCTAGGTAACGCCTACGGCGTAGCAGACGACCCCGCCCGGCTCGTTACGCCGAAGGCGTTACCAAAAAATCGCCCAGGGTCGCGCTTCGCGCACCCTGGGGGACTCGCGCACCCCGGGGCCGCGAAACCCGAAGATCAGAACAACGACCGCTGGATCGCCGCGACCGGCTCGATACAACGCGGCCCGTCGTTCCTCGGATTCCCGACGAACGCCCCGACCGGCCGGCGGTCCATCTCCTCGGGCGGGTACGGCCGGAGCAGCTTCGCCACGAGAGCCGCCTCCGTCGTCGGGTCGAGCCAGAGCCCCTCCTCGTCCGGCGACAGGATCACCGGCATCCGGTCGTGGACGTCGCGGACCAGGCCGTTCGCCTCGGTCGTCAGCAGCGCGACGGATTCGAGCGCGCCGTCGCCCCAGCGTTCCCACATCCCGGCGAAGGCGAACAGGCCGCCGTCGGCGAGGGTGAAGTAGTACGGCTGCTTGTCCTTGCCGTCGGTCTTCCATTCGAAGAAGCCGTCGGCGACGACGAGGCAGCGCCGCTTCTTCATCGCGTCGCGGAAGGCCGGCTTCGTCGCCGCGGTGTCGGCCCGGGCGTTGATGAGCGGCGGGCCGGTGCCCGGCCCCTTCGACCAGGACGGCACCAGGCCCCAGCGCAGCCGGACCGCCTCGCGGCCGGCGTCGCCGAGGCGGACGGCGAGGACCGGCTGAGTTGGGGCGACGTTGTAGCGCGGCTGCCAGTCCGGGTCCTGCGGGAACAGGAACCGGGCGGCGACGTCCCGGCCGTAGTGGTGCAGGGTGAAGCGGCCACACATCGGGGCGTCTCGCGGGGGTAGGGCTACCTCCCCGAAGTATCGTCCAGCCCGCGAGCCGACCGAGGCCCGCCCGGCCTTTTCTTTCCTTCGCCGCCCCGGAGGGAGTCCACTAATCCGGACGGCCCTACGAGTTTCCCTGCCGTCGGCGCGCCATCTGCACGGCGTGAGGGCGTTCGCCCCAATCCAGGAGGCCGTGCCATGAAGAAGGTGACGATCCGGCGGTGTCCGACCTGAGGCGGCATCGGCGAGCAGGCCGCCAGTCTGGCGGCGGAGCTGCGGCGGGATCCGAACGTCGCGGTGGAGGTGGTCGATGGCGACCGTGGCGAAATGACCGTCACGGTCGATGGACGCGACGTCGTGCGCAAGGGGGATTCCTTCCCCACCGCCGCGGAAGTGCTGGCCCGGGCCAACGCCGCCCCGTAAGCCGCGCGTCCGTGCCACGCCGCGTTGTCCGGCGTCGACGTGGAGGCCGGTCCCACTCGCGAGCGGGACCGCCTCCACGTTGTTGTTTAGCAGGAGGCCCGGGGCCGAAGTGGTTCCGGGGAGCGGCCACGCCTGGGGGCGGGGTTACACCCCTCCGGATCGGACCACCGGGCCTGACTTCCACCGGGCCGCTAGCAATCCGGGCCCGGTCTGGCTCGTCTGATGGGTGTCGGCACGCAGCAAACGTAACGACCCGAACGCCGCGTTGACCCCCGGGCGACGTCCGGCGTATCCTGGGGCCTCGCCCACCTGGAGGGTGTCCCATGCGCAGCGTCGTCGCGTCGGCCGTCGTCCTCTTCCTGCTGGCCTGCCTCGCGCTGGCCCAGCCGCTCCCGATGACGGGCACCGGGCCCGTGCCGACGCCCGGCCTGGTGCCGACCAACCCGGGTGCGCCGCTCCCCGGGACGGCAGGACTCACCCCGCCCGCGGCGGAGCGGACCATCGATCACCTGCTCGACGAGTTGGAGCAGCTCCGCGCCCAGCGGGCGGAGATCCTCAAGCGCGAGGAGGCCCTCGTCAAGGAGGTCATGGCCAGGGCCGAGAAGCAGAACCAGCGCCTCAGCCGACTCCTCGACCGGGACCAGCGCAAAGATGACCAGATCAAAGACGTCCCTCCCTCCATGCGGAAGTGAACGCCGTGCGCCTCGCCGCCTCGCTCGTGTTCGCCGTCGCCTCCGTAGGGACGGCGGCCCCGCCGGATGTCCCGTCGTGGATCGACCGCCTCGGCAGTGACGACTTTGAGACGCGCGAGGCCGCCGCCAAGAAGCTCGACGACCTCGGCGAGGCCGCCCTCGACGCCCTGCGCGAGGCGGCCCGCACGCATGCCGATGTCCACGTCCGCGACGCCGCCGGCAAGCTCGCCGACGGCGTCGAACGCCGCCTGTTCCGCGCCGTGCGCACGTTCGAGGGCCACGGCGACGGCGTCCTCGTCCTGGCCGTCGCGCCCGACGGCAAGCGCGTCGTCTCGGCCAGCGGCCAGCACGGCGGCGAGCACGAGCCGCGCGTCTGGGACGTCGCCACCGGCAAGGAACTCTTCCGCCTCAAAGGCCACACCGCCAGCGCCCTCGGCCTGGCGTGGTCGCGCGACGGCTCGCGCATCCTGTCCGGTTCAGGCAACGGCGAGGTCATCCTCTGGGACGCCCGCACCGGGGCCGCCGTCAAGACGATGAGCGCCAACGCGAAGATCCTCTACCACGTCGCCCTCACGCCGGACGGCAAGCACGCCATCGCCGGCGGCGAGGAGCCGGACGTCCGCGTCTGGGACCTCGAAACCGGCAAGGTCGTCGCCACCAACGCCGACAACCCGGGCGGCGTCCGTGGCGTGAGCGTCCTGTCCGACGGCAAGCACTTCGTCACGACCGCGTTCGACGGGGCGGTGCGGCTGATCGACCTGGCGACCGGGAAGCAGGTCCGCAAGATGGCTGGCGGCCACGCCGGCGGGGCGTGGTTCTCGGCCCCGTCACCCGACGGGAAGCTCCTCGCCACCGCCGGAAGCGACACGACGATCCGCCTGTGGGACACGGCGACCGGCAAGCTCGTCCGCGAGCTCAACGGCCACGGGAACACGATCCACGCGATCGCCTTCTCGCCCGACGGCCGGCGGCTCCTCTCCGGCAGCCACGACAAGACGGTCCGCCTCTGGGACGCCGCCACCGGCAAGCAGCTCCGGCTCCTGGAGGGCCACACCGACGTGATGACGTGCGCCGCTTTCCTGCCCGACGGCACCCAGGCCGTCACGTCGAGCTATGACCGGACCCTCCGGTTGTGGCACGTCGGTCGGTGACGCCCTCCTCGACGTGGCCGTTCGTGCTGAACGTCACGCTCGCCGCCTCGACCGGGGCGGGCGGGCCCTCGACCGGCTCCTCCGCCTCCCGCGTCGCGGCCGACAGCCACTCCGTCGCCCCCTGGATCGCGTAGAAGAAGACCGGCGTCAGGAAGATGCCGAACAGCGTCACGCCGAGCATGCCCGAGAAGACCGCCGTCCCGAGCAGGCGGCGCATCTCCGCCCCGGCCCCCTCCGACAGCACCAGCGGCACGACGCCGAGGATGAACGCCAGCGACGTCATCACAATCGGCCGGAGGCGCAGCTTGCACGCCTCCAGCGTCGCGGCGGCCAGGTCCTGCCCCTCCTCCCGCCGCGCCCGCGCGAACTCGACGATGAGGATCGCGTTCTTGCACGCCAGGCCGATAAGGACGACGAAGCCGACCTGGGTGAAGATGTTCACGTCCATGCCGGCGAGCAGGACTCCGACGATCGAGCAGAGCAGGCACATCGGCACGACGAGGATGACCGCCAGCGGCAGCGTCCAGCTCTCGTACTGGGCAGCCAGCACCAGGAACACCAGGACGACCGCCAGGACGAAGACGTACACCGCGACGCTGCCGGTCTTGAGCTGGAGCAGGGCCAGCTCGGTCCAGCTCGTTCGCATCGACACGGTCGTCTCGCCGCGGACGAGCTGCTCGAAGCGCTCGATCGCCTCGGTCGAGCCGGTGCCGGCCGTCGGCACCGCGTTGATCGGCACGGCCGGGTAGAGGTTGTAGCGGAAGACCATGACCGGCCCGGTCATCGGCGTCGGCTCGATCAGGCTGCCGATCGGCACCATCTGGCCGGCGGCGTTGCGCACCTGGAGGTGCTTCAGGCCGTCGAGGTTCTGGCGGAACGCCCCGTCCGCCTGGGCGATGACCTGCCACGTCCGGCCGAAGCGGTTGAAGTCGTTGACGTAGAGCGAGCCGAGGTTGAGCTGCAGCGTCGCGAACAGGTCGCTGATCTGGACGCCCTTCGCCCGGGCCTGGTCGCGGTCGATGTCGAGGTAGATCCACGGCGTCCGGCCGCGGTACGGCGTGAACAGGCCGGTCAGCTCCGCCGCGTCCGCCCCGGCGGCGACGACCCGGTCGGCGACGTCCTGCAGCTCGTCGCGCTCGCCGCCGACGTGGTCGCCGTGCTCCTCGACGATGATCTTGATGCCGCCGGCGTTGCCGAGGCCGTCCAGCGGCGGGGCCCCGAACACCGTCACCAGCCCGTCCGGGATCGCCTCCTGGAGGTGGTCGCGTAACTTCTCGGCGATCGCGTCGGCGCTCTCGGCGTGGCCGTGGCGGTGGTGGAAGTCCTTCAGCATGACGTACATCGACCCGAAGTTCGGCGCGTTGGCGTTGTTGAGCAGCGACTGCCCCGCGACGGCGACGGTGTGGGCGACGCCCGGCGTGGCGAGCGCCTCGCGCTCGATCGCGGCGACGGTGTCGCGCGTCCGCCGCAGCGACGCCGAGTCCGGCAGCTGGACGTTGACGAGCAGGTAGCCCTTGTCCTGGGCCGGGATGAACCCCTTCGGGGCGCGGTTGAGACCTTCGTAGGTCAGCCAGAGGAGCCCGGCGTAGACGAGCAGGACGATCGTCGCCGTGCGCAGGCAGACGGCGACCGAGCGGACGTACCACTCCGTCGCCCGGTCGAAGCCGACGTTGAACGCCCGGAAGAACCAGGCGAGGAAGCGGTTGAGCCACCGGCCGAGCAGCCAGCCGCCGGCCGCGCCGCCGAGGGCGACGGCGAGGGCGACGCCCCAGCCCGGGACGACCGAGTCCGGCAGCCACGGCACCAGCAGCCGGTCGGCCAGGACCCAGGCCAGGGCCGCCCCCGCCAGGACGAACGCGAACCGCGGCAGCGGCGGCGTCGAGTCCGCCTTGCCGCGCGGCCGGAGCAGCAGCGCCGCCAGCGCCGGCGACAGCGTCAGCGAGTTGAACGCCGAGATCAGGGTCGAGACGGCGATCGTCACCGCGAACTGGCGGTAGAACTCGCCGGAGATGCCCGGGATGAACGCGCACGGCACGAACACGGCCGAGAGCACCAGGCTCACCGCGATGACCGGGCCGGACACCTGCTTCATCGCCAGGATCGTCGCGTCGCGCGGCGGCAGGCCCTCCTCGATGTGGTGCTCGACCGCCTCGACGACGACGATCGCGTCGTCGACGACGATGCCGATCGCGAGCACCAGGCCGAACAGCGTCAGCATGTTCAGGCTGAAGCCGAGGCCGACCATCGCCGCGAACGTGCCGACGATCGCGACCGGCACCGCCGCGAGCGGGATGATCGCCGAGCGCCAGTTCTGCAGGAAGAGGAGCACGACGATCGCGACGAGGATGACCGCGTCGCGCAGCGTCTTGAACACCTCGTTGATCGACTCGTCGATGAACGGCGTCGTGTCGTAGGCGATCTCGTAGGCGACGCCCTCCGGGAAGCGGTCCTTCAGCTCGGCCATCTTGCGCTTGACGGTGTTGGCGACGTCGAGGGCGTTCGACCCGGGCAGCTGGTAGATCGACAGGGCGACGGACGGCTGGCCGTCGAGGGTGCAGGTCTGGTCGTAGGCCTGCGCGCCGAGCTCGATCTCGGCGACGTCCTTGACGCGGACCATGCGGCCGGTCGGGTCGGTCTTGAGGATGATCTCGCCGAACTGCTCCGGGTCGAGGAGCCGGCCCATCGTGCTCATCGTGTACTGGAACACCTGGCCGGTGCCGACCGGCGGCTGGCCGATCGACCCGGCGGCGACCTGGGTGTTCTGCGCCTCGATCGCGCGGGTGACGTCGGTGGCGCTGAGGCCGCGCGACGCCATGCGGTTCGGGTCGAGCCAGACGCGCATCGAGTAGTCGCGCTGGCCGAGGTAGGTGATGTCGCCGACGCCGGGCAGGCGGGCGAGCTCGTCCTTGAGCTGGATCGTCGCGTAGTTCGACAGGAAGAGCGAGTCGCGCTTCTCCTTCGCGCCGCGCGGCGAGTAGAGGCTGACGATCAGGAGCACCGTCGGCGACTTCTTCTTCACCTGGACGCCGCGGCGCTGCACCAATTGCGGCAGGACCGGCTGGGCCAGGGCGATCCGGTTCTGGACGAGCACCTGGGCGATGTTCAGGTTCGTGCCGCTCTCGAACGTGATCGTCAGGGTGTAGTTGCCGTCGTTGGTCGACTGGGCGGACATGTACATCATGCCCTCGACGCCGTTGACCTGCTGCTCCAGCGGCGCGCCGACCGTCTCGGCGACGATGTTGGCGTTCGCGCCGGGGTAGGACGCGCTGACCTCGATCGTCGGCGGGGTGATCTCCGGGTACTGGGCGACCGGCAGGGCGAGCCAGGCGACCGCCCCGCCGAGGGTGACCATGACCGACAGCACCGTCGCGAAGATCGGCCGGTCGATGAAGAAGCGCGAGAACACGGTCAGTCCCCCTCGGTGCCGGTGGGTGGGGCGGGCGGCGCGTCGTCTTCGTCCGGGGCACCCGCCCGGAGGGCGTGCCACGCCTCGGCGACGGCGCGGCGCACCGGGCCGAGCGTGATCCAGTCGAGGGCCAGGCCGCCGTAGCGCAACACCGCCGGCGTGTTGAACGACCGCAGGCCGGCGAGCCAGTCGATGACGTAGAAGAACGTCGGCGTGAAGAGCAGGCCGAAGACCGTCACGCCGATCATGCCGGCGAAGACGGCGATGCCCAGCGCCTGCCGCATCTCCGCGCCGGCCCCGTGGGCGATCACCAGCGGCAGGACGCCGAGGATGAACGCGAGCGACGTCATCACGATCGGCCGCAGCCGCAGCCGGCACGCCTCGAGCGTCGCCTGGCGGCGCTCGACGCCGTGGTCCTCGCGCAGGTGCTTGGCGTACTCGACGATGAGGATGGCGTTCTTGCTCGCCAGGCCGGCCAGGACGACGAACCCGACCTGGGTGAAGATGTTGATGTCGAGGTTGAGGGCGTTGACGCCGAGCGTCGCGCTGAGGATGCACAGCGGCACGACGAGGATGACCGCGAGCGGGAAGGCCCAGCTCTCGTACTGGGCCGCCAGGACGAGGAACACCATCGCCACGGCGAAGGCGAACAGCTGGTACGCCGTGTTGCCGGCCTGCAGCTCCAGGTAGGACATGTCGGTCCACTCGTACGCCATGCCGAGCGGCAGCTCCTTCTTGCCGAGTTCCTCCATGAGGGCGATCGCCTCGCGCGAGCTGATCCCCTCGCCGGCGAAGCCGGTGATCTGGGCGGCCGGGTACATGTTGTAACGGTTCAGGACGAGCGGGCCGTTCACCTCCCTGACGTCCGCGATCGACCCGATCTGGACCATGCCGCCGGTCGCGTTGCGCACCTTGAGGCGCTTGACGTCCTCCGGCTGGTCGCGGAACGAGCTCTCCGCCTGGAGGACGACCTGCCACGTCCGGCCGAACAGGTTGAAGTCGTTGACGTAGAGCGACCCCTCGAAGACGCGGAGCGTGTCGGTGAAGTCGGTCACCGCGACGCCGCGCAGCTGGCACTGGTCCAGGTCAGCGACGACGCGCAGCTGGGGGACGTTCGCCCGGTAGACGGTGAACAGGTTCGCCAGGCCCGGGAGCGTCACCTCCCCTTTCGGCGTCTGCGTCTTCTTGCCCGGCACGTCGCGGCTCTTGGCGATCAGGGCGTCCACTTCGCGCTGTAGCGCCTCCGGGCCGAGGTCGGCCCGGTCCTCGACGACGAACGAGAAGCCGCCCGCCCGGCCGATGCCGCGGATCGGCGGCGGGCTGAACACCGCGACGCTCGCGTCGTGGACGGCGAGCGCCCGGCCGCGCATCTGCTTGGCGATCTCCTCGCTGTACCGGGCCTTGTCGGCCCGGTCGGCGTACTCGTGCAGGTTGAGGAACATCGACCCGAAGTTCGACCCGGACGCCCCCAGCGCGAACGACATGCCGGCGATCGTCGTCACGTGGCGGACGCCGGGGATGGCGTGGGCGACCTCGGCCAGCTCGTTCATCGCGTTCTGCGTCCGCTCCAGCGACGCCGAGTCGGGCAGCTGGACGCTGACCATGAGGTAGCCCATGTCCTGCGTCGGGATGAACCCCTTCGGCGTCGCGCCGATGCGCTCCGCCGTCACGGCGAGCAAGGCCAGGTAGGCGACGAGGACGACGGCGGTCACGCGCAGGCTTAGGCCGACCGTCCAGACGTAGGCCGACCGGGCCAGGCCGAACAGGCCGTTGAAGGCCCAGAAGATCAGCCGCAGGACGCCGTTGATCGGCCAGCTTAGCGCCAGGCCGACGCCGCCGCCGATCGCGGCCCGCGCCGCCCAGGGCAGGGCGTCGAAGCCCCACCAGCCGTGGCCGAAGAACTCGCCGAAGTAAACGCCGAGCAGGGCCCCGACCAGGACGTAGCCGACGCGCGGCAGCGGCGGCGCGCCGCCCCCCTTGGCCGGGTGCTTCCGCAGCAGCAGCGCCGCCAGGGCCGGCGACAGCGTCAGCGAGTTGAACGTGCTGATCAGCGTCCCGGCGGCGATCGTCAGTGCGAACTGGCGGAAGAACATCCCGGTGATGCCGCTGATGAACGCGCACGGGATGAACACGGCGGATAGCACCAGCCCGACGGCGATGACCGGCCCGGACACCTGCTTCATCGCCAGGATCGTCGCGTCGTAGGGCGTCTTGCCCTCCTCGATGTGGTGCTCGACCGCCTCGACGACGACGATCGCGTCGTCGACGACGATGCCGATCGCGAGGACCAGGCCGAACAGGGTCAGGTTGTTCAGGCTGAACCCGAACCCGAGCAGGACGGCGAACGTGCCGACGATGCCGACAGGGACCGCCGCGAGCGGGATGATCGCCGAGCGCCAGTTCTGGAGGAAGAGCAGCACGACGACCGCGACGAGGATGACCGCGTCGCGCAGCGTCTCGAGGACGCGCTGGATCGACTCGGCCGTGTACGGCGTCGTGTCGAACGCGACGCGCGCCTCGACGTCGTCGGGGAAGTCGGCCCGCAGCTCCTCCATCTTGGCCAGGACGCGGGCGTGCAGGTCGAGGGCGTTCGCGTCGGGGAGCTGGAACAGGACGAGGAATGCGGCCGGGTTGCGGTTGAACTTGACGTTGACTTCCTGGTTGCGCGGGGCAAGCTCGACCCGGGCGACGTCCTTGAGGCGGACGAGCCGGCCGTCGGGCGTCGAGCGGAGGATGATGTTCTGGAACTGCTCGACGTCGTCGAGCCGGCCGCGCGCGTCCATCGTCAGGGCGTATTCCTGCCCGCCGCCCAGCGGCTCCTGGCCGATCGTGCCGGGGATGGCCTGCTGGTTCTGCTCGCGCAGGACGGCGATCAGGTCGGACGCGGTCAGGCCGCGCACGGCGAGGCGGTTCGGGTTGACCCAGATCCGCATGCTGTAGTCGCGCTGGGCGAGGATGTTGATGTCGCTGATGCCGGGGACGCGGGCCATCTCCTCCTTGATGACGCGCAGGGCGTAGTTCGACAGGAAGAGCTGGTCGCGCGTCCCGTTCGGCGAGACGATCGCGAAGCCCATGAGCGGGTCGGGGGAGCGCTTGCGGACGATGACCGTCGTCTGCTTGATGACGTCGGGCAGCTTCGGGATCGCCAGGGCGACGCGGTTCTGGACCAGGACCTGGGCCATGTCGAGGTCGATGCCCTGGTGGAACGTCACCGTGAGGGAGTAGCCGCCGTCGTTGGTGCACGACGAGTTCATGTACATCATGCCCTCGACGCCGTTCACCTCCTGCTCGATCGGGGCGGCGACCGCCTCGGCGACGGTCTGGGCGCTCGCCCCGGGGTAGGTGCACTGCACCGAGACGACCGGCGGCGAGACGCGCGGGAACTGGGCGACCGGCAGGCGCAGCACCGCCAGCGCCCCGGCGAGGGTGATCAGGATCGACAGCACCGCGGCGAAGATCGGCCGGTCGATGAAGAAGCGGGAGATCATGGGTCCACTCCCGCGGGGGTCACGGCTTGGCCATCGGCTCGTCCGGCGGCGTATCGACGTCCTCGCCGGGCATCTTCTCCAGGATCTTCGTCCGGACTTGGATGCCCTCGCGGATGCGTTGCAGGCCACTGACGACGACGAGCTCGTCCTTCTCGACCCCCTTCTTGATGACGCGCAGGCCGCCGTGCTGCCGGCCGACTTCGAGCGCCGGGTTGCTCGACTTGCTCCGCTTGACGACCAGGCCGGTCTTCGCGTCGATGACGTACAGCGAGCGCTCGCCCTGGTTCTGGCTCAGGGCCTGCTCGGAGACGCAGACCTCGGCCTTCTCCGCGCCGAGCGGGAAGCGGACGCGCGAGAACATGCCGGGCAGGATGAGCCGGGACGGGTCGTCGAACGTCGCCCGCATCCAGAGCGAGCCGGTCCCGCCGTCGAGGCGGCTGTCGTAGAAGTTGACCGTCGCCGGGTGCGGGTAGCGGCCCGGCTCATCGACCAGGCCGACCTCGACGCGGATCGGCCCGGGGCCGTTGACGGCGGTCGGCCCCATCTTGATCAGCTGGCGCAGGACGGTCCGCTCGTCGGCGTCGAACGTGACGTAGACCGGCGCGGTCGTCCCGATCGTCGCCAGGAGGGTGTCGTCCGCCTTGACCATGTTGCCGGGGTCGATCGCCCACCGGCCGATCCGGCCGGCGAACGGGGCGCGGACCTCGGTCCACTCCAGGTCGAGCTTCGCCTGGGCGAGGTCGGCCTCGGCCTCGAGGATGTTCGCGCGGGCGACCTTGACGTCGGCGGCGAACTTGTCGTACTCCTCGCGCGAGAGGGCGCGCGTCTGGAGGAGCGGCAAGGCGCGGGATTCCTGGCTCTGGGCCAGGGCGGCCGACGCCTGGGCGGCCGCGAGTCGGGCGGCCGCCTTGTCGAGGGCGACCTTGTACGGCCGCTGGTCGATCAGGAACAGGAGGCGGTCCTTCTCGACCACCTCGCCCTCGGTGAAGTTCGTCTTCTCCAGGGTGCCGCCGACCCGGGCGCGGAGATCGACCTTCGCCGACGCCTCCGTCCGTCCGGTGAACAGCTCGTAGTCGGTGACCGGCTTGACGATCGCCTTCGCGACGAGGACCTCCGGATCCTGTTTCGCCGCCTGCTGCGGCGGGGCCTTGCCGCAGCCGACCAGGCCGAGGAGCAGCGCCAGTAAGCAAAGGGAGCGGGGCACCCAAAGCATCTCGTCGTCTCCGGGGTAGCGGACGGACGGGTCCGTCCGGGAAAATCCAGGCAGGCAGCGGTCGGCAAGCGGTGCGAGTTCGGCGTGTCCGGGCCGGGTGGCACGCCACGTTATACTCGGCCCGGGTGATAATCTAACAGGAGATCGCCCCGCTTGTCACGGATTCCGTTCGGACAGGGATCGGGCCAGGGGAACGGTCGAGACGTTACAGCCGACAGCGCTGGCGCGTCTCGGCGTAGGTGGCTTCCAGGTCAAGCGGGATCGGAGCCGCACCCCGCAGCGCGAGCGGCAGCGTCGGCAGCGTGTCGCCGACGCGCAGCGCGACGGCCCACGTCTCGATCTGGTCCTGGTCGCCCTGCTTCGTCGGGCGGTATGCCAGAGCGGCGAGGGTGGGCTCTGGGCGCACCGTGAACGCCTCGTCGAGCTGGAGCAAGGCGACGACGTCGTTGTGCGGGTTGCTCTGCCGGCTTGTGACGATATCGACAACGACGACCCCGACGCCGCGCTGGAGGTAGGCGACCACTTTTCCGGCGAAGCCCTGCCGGGCCTCCACCCGGTCCTTGTTCCGGGGGCTGACCAGTTCCACGACGGCCACCAGCTGGGCGTCGTCTCGCTCGTCGAGGATGCGCACCTCCAGGTCATCCGGGAAGTCGAATGGTAGTACCATCGTCGCCGTCGGAGGGGCCCACGGGCGGACCGCCACGGCGACGGGAGAGCCGTTCCCGGTCGGGGAAATCTCGTCGGGCGTGGCGGCGAACTCGGCGATGTCGGCCGACACCTGCGGGCCGAAGTGGGTATGCACCTCGGCGAAGTACCCGCGGGGCAGTTGCCGGTCGAGCGTGTCGGCGATGACCGTCGCCCAGCGCATTTGGAACGACTCCCACGTGTGCGTCGGATACAGCGGCGGATGGAAATGGTCAAGGATCGGCATGGTCGCTTCCCCTCGGGGTCGCCCGGTCTACAACATCTTACGCCGAGGCGAACCGTTCGACCTTCCGACACCCCGAGGCGCACATGGACCGCCGTCGCTTCCTCGCCGCCCTGCCGCCGCTGGCCGCCCTGCCGGCCCTGGCCGAGGGCCAGCCGCCGACCCCGCGTCCGCCGGCCGACCCGGCACGCGACCTGCCCGCCACCGGGGCCGACCTCGGCACCCTCTTCGCCGACGTCGAGGCGATCAACCGGGCGAACCGCCTGGCCCTCCGCTTCCCGTCTGACCGGTTCGCCGCCTGGGCCGACTACCGCGCCGCCGCCCGGCGGCGCGTCCTCGACCTGCTCCACTACGACCCGCCGGCCGTCGCCCCGAAAGCCGAGGTCGTCGAGCGCGTCGAGCGCGACGACCACTTCCGCGAAAAGGTCGTCTTCGCGACGACGCCGTGGTTCCGCGTGCCGGCGTACGTCCTCATCCCGAAAACCCTCACGAAGCCGGCCCCGGCGGTCGTCGATCTCCACTCGCACGGCGGCATGTTCCTTTTCGGCAAGGAGAAGGTCATAGACCTCGGCGCGAACCACGCCGCGATGGCCGAGTACCACAAGGCGAACTACGACGCCCGGCCGACCGCGACGGAGCTGGTCCGCCGCGGTTTCGTCGTCATCTCGATCGACGCGTTCGGCTTCGGCGAGCGGCGCATCCTCCTCGACGCCGACCGGGCCGCCGGCTGGGACCGGGCCGGCTACGACCTCGACACCGTCCGCCGCCTCAACCAGCAGTGCCGGGCGAAGGAGCCCACCCTGGTCAAGGGCCTCACCCTCGCCGGCGCGACGTGGCCGGGCGTCGTCTACTGGGACGACTCGCGCACGATCGACTACCTCGCCACCCGGCCGGAGGTGGACCCGAAACGGATCGGCTGCGTCGGCATCTCGATGGGCGGCTACCGGGCGATCTACCTGACCGCCCTGGACGACCGCGTCAAGGCGGGCTGCGTCGTCGGCTTCCTGTCCACGGTCGGGCCGATGGTCCAGGCCCACCTCGACACGCACTCGTGGATCCACTTCCTGCCCGGCCTCGCAGGGAGCCTCGACTGGCCGGACCTCGCCGCCCTGGCCGCGCCGCGGTCGCTCCTCGTGCAGCAGTGCAAGCAGGACCGCCTCTTCCCGCTGGCCGGTATGGAATCGGCCGTCGAGCGGATCGCCGCGACGTACAAGGCCGCTGGCGTCGCGGACCGGTTCACCGGCCGGTTCTACGACGAGCCGCACCGCTTCACGAAGGCGATGCAGGACGACGCCTTCGCCTGGTTCGAGGAGCGACTCCGGTAGTGGCTCTCCGGGCGGGGTTTCCGTATGTGTACCGGAAACCCATCCCCGACCCGAGCGAGACGAGCCATGTCCACGCCAGCGAGCCTCCCACCGACCCCGGCCGCCGCCGCGCCGCAGCAGGTCGAGGTCACCAGCCACACCGGCCTCGTCTACTGGTGGCCGGTCTGGGCGGTCGGCTTCCTCCTCGCCGCCCTGACTTACTGGGAGGGCGACCATCTCGCCGTCGTCCCGGCCGGGACGACCGTCAAGCCGGCCGACAAGGCCGGCACTTTTGAGCTGACGGCCAAGGAGACGTCCCGTTCCCTCGACGAGGCGGTGAAGCGGTCCGAGAACAAGCAGGAGGCCTTCCCGGTGCCGATCTCGCACCGCAAGGGGTACGGCATCATCTTCCTCGTCGTCCAGCTCCTGGTCATCTTCGGCTCCAACATCCCGATGCGCGGCGTGGCTTCCCTCCTCGGGGTGATGGTCCTCGTCGTCGTCGCCGTCCTGTTCAGCGTCATGGACTGGTGGTCGCCGATCCTGGAGTTCCTCGGCGGCCTGCACGTCCAGATGTCCGTCGCGGCGTACCTGCTGCCGGCGGTCGTCCTCTTCGTGATGTGGGTCGTGACGGTCTTCTTCACCGACCGGCTCGAGTCGATCATTTTCACGCCGGGGCAGGTGACCGTGTTGCAGGATGTCGGCACGAAGCGCCAGGTGTACGACGCGGTCATGGTCCACGTCGAGAAGCGGCCGAACGACCTGCTGCGGCACTGGATCCTCGGCTTCGGCGCGGGCGACCTCGTCATCACGATCCCGAGCCAGGACGTGCGCTACGAGTTCCCGAACGTCCTGTTCGTTGAGCAGAAGCTGGCCCGCATCCAGGCCCTGCTCGCCCTGCAGCCGATCGACCCGACCAAGAACTGATCGTCCCCGGTTTTCCGGAGGGAGAACGATGCGCGTGCTGTTCGCGACGCTGTTGGCCGGCCTGGTCGCCGCGGCGAGCCAGCCGGCTCAGGAAGTAGAGAAGGCGAAGGTCGCCGCCGCCAAGATCCAGGTCGCGACCCTGGACAAGGCTGTGGCCGTCTACAAACTTAAGCACGACGACTACCCCGACAAACTGGACGCCCTCGTCGAGAAGAAGCTCGTCGAAGCGCGGGCCTTGACCGACCCGTGGGGCAAGTCGTACCAGTACGACCCGGCCGGCAAGAAGAACGACGGCAAGAAGCCCGACCTGTGGACGGTCGCCCCGGACAAGACGCTCGTCGGCAACTGGCCGGAGAAGAAATAGTCACGTTGCCTGGCGGAACGCCTCGGCGAGCCGGAAGTACTCCGGACCGAAGCGATCTTCGTGCCAGGCTCTCTCTGTCCTCGCTTCCGTGAGCAACGCGCGCCAGTAGCCGTTCGCGCCGCCGTAGTCAGCGATCGTCCCCAGCGTCGCGATCTGGACGCCGAAGTGCAGGATGCGTAGGGCGTGGAAGATGCCTTTCCACGCCAGCAGGGGCCGGCCGCCGGCGTCGAGCTTCCTTAGCGCCCGCTCCCAGCTCTCGCTCGCCTTCGCCGTCAGGGCGACGTACAGCCGCCGTCGATCGAGGACGAATGAGAACGCCCGGCGGCACCGGCCGTCCGGCAGGAAGTATGCCTCCAGGCAGTGGACCTTGTGGGCCATCAGTTGATCGGCCCAGTCCGCGCTGTTGAAGACCGTGACGTTTGCCGTGCCGTGGCGGAACTCTTCGCCGGTGTGGACGCGCGGCCCAGGCGGCGCGACGGCCAGGTAGTCGTGGTCCGAGTCGGGCCGCGCCGTGCCGTAGACGCGCGACCCGAACGGGAACAGGAGCACGTCCGCCTCTTCCAGGCCGAGGCGCGCCCGGAAGCGGTCCAGGTCGGTCACGTTGACACCTCCGCGAGACGCCCAGTCGGTCTGGACACACCAGAAAAGAACGCTATCCTGCCGCCCTTCCACTCCGCAAGGACGGACCCAGGAACTCGTCGGCATCCGTGTCCCACTCGACCGGATCCCCACGAAGTGACTGCCCCGAAGGGCTGGCTAATCCCGTCCGCCTGGGGCCGTGTAGGATGGGGCAGGGCAATCTCGGCAACCCGGCGGGTTGCCGTGTGCCGGACGGCCGTTCGACCTGGCGATATTTCCGGGTTGTTGACTTTCCCGGATCGACAACCCTCGCCCAGATTTGGTATCTTACCCGAACCTCCTACTCTGTGCGAACGCTCGTTCTGCACGCGAGAAGGAAGGAGCATGGGTGCGACGGCTCCGTGTCGGGATGGCAGGGGAGCGTTGGCATGGATTTGCTGCGCGAATTCTTGCGGACCCTCGACGAGCATGGCCTGCTCCCGGGCCGATTTCGCGGATTGTTGCACGTCTTGATCGGCCGGCGGGTCGAGGTGACGGAAGGCGACGACGCCGGCGCGGTCGTCTCTGCGGGGATGACCTGGCGCGCGGCGGCCGAACTGCTCCGCACCCTTCGCTGGGATCGTGAGGCCGTGCGCGAAGTCGGCCTCGACCCGGCCGATTTGCCGCCGCGCGACCGCTACCGCTACTGGTTCATCACGATCGGCCAGGCGAACGTCAACGGCCCAGAGGCCCGCGCCCAGGCGGACGAGTTGGCCGAGCTGGTCGAGCCGCTCGGCTACGAGATCGGTCCGGCCCCCCCGGGCCGTTGAAGCGCCAACCACAGCGCCCCCGGCAACACCACCGCCAGCAGCAGCAGGCAGCGGATCGCCAGGTCGGCGTCGATGCCGAAGTGCATCTGCGCGAACAGGCTCTCCGCGTACGACGGCACGTCCGGCGTGCTTGCCCGCTTGCTCGCCCCCAGCTCGCCGAGAGTCAGCAGGCCGACCGCAAGGACGCTCGTCCAAAGCGCCGGTCGGGCCAGCGGCAGAACCACCTCGCGCAGTTGGCCCCACGGCCCGAGGCCATCCAACCGGGCCGTCTCCAGCAGGCCGCGCGGCACGGCGTGGACCGCCGGCCAGACCAGGGCCAGGGCGCACGGCAAGAACCGGACGAGATCGACCACGACCAGCGGCACCGGCGACGGGCCGTCGTACAGCCAGCGGCGCAGGAACGCCGGCTCGCCGGTCGCGGCGAGGACGAGATCGACGAGGTCGCGATACCCCTGGCCGACGAGCGGTGCCGGCATCGTCCAGGCGACCGTCGCCAGGGCCAGGACGCCCGTCGCGAACAGGGCCGAGCCGCGCGCCGCCAGAGCGAGGACGAGCGCCAGGCCGGTCGCCAGCACGCCGGTCGTCGCCGCGACGGCGAAGGTCACCGCCAGCAGGCGCGCCTCGCCGGGCCACAATAGCCGCAGGCGGCCGAGCAGGTAGGCCGCCTCCCAGTCGCCGCCGCGCGGCGCGCCGGCCCGGGCGATGAGGGCCGCGACCGGGACGACGAGGAGCACCGCGACGACCGCCGCCAGCAGGGCCGCCGTCGGCCAGCGGAACCCGCCGAGCGGGACGACGAGCGGCTCGCGCAGGAAGCGTTCGCGCGACGGCAGCCGGCCCAGGGCCGCACGGGCCGCCAGGGCGACGACGACCGCCAGTCCGGCCAGCAGCGGCAGGCAGGCGACCGTCGCCCGGCGGACGGCGTCTCCAGCACCGACCTCCGGGGCGACCATCTGGGTGTAGACCTCCTCGGCGAAGGTGCGCACCTGGAACAGGTCGGTGACGGTGATCTCCGTCGCGGTCTGGACGACGACCCAGACGCTGGCGGCGAGCAGCCACGGCCCCAGGCGCGGCAGCGTCACACGCCACAGCACCCACGGCCAGGGGCCGAGGGTGAGGGCGTCCTCCTCCAGCTCGCGCTCGACCGACCGGGAACCGAGCCCGACCAGCAGGACGACCCAGGGCAGGGCGGCCAGGGCGTGGATCCACGCCGCCGCGACGAGGCCCTGGCCCCAGGGCGTCCAGGCGAGGAGGCCCGGCTCGCCCCACCAGCCGGCGGGCCGGTATTCCCCAAGAAAGCCGCCCGAGCCGAAGACGGCCTGCCACGCCGACGCCAGCAGCGGCAGCGGCACGAACAACGCCAGGACGAGCGCGGCGAGCCAGAGCCGGCGGAGCGGGACGTCGCTGCGGAAGAGGAGAAAGCCGAGGACGCCCCCGAGCGGCACCGCCAAAAGCCAGACCAGGCCGGCGAGGCGGGCGGTCGTGTCGAGAAGGGCCACGAGCCGGTCCCCTTCGCGCCAGGCGCGCCAGGAGTCCGGCTCGGTCAGGGAAAAAACGACCGGCAGGGCCAGGGGCAGGCCGACGAGCAGCAGCGCCGCCGCGGCCGCCCCCACGCGGAACCCGGTCACGGGCGCGGGCCGCCCGGGCCGGCCGGGGCGACCAGGATCGTGTCGCGGACGACGATCGTCGTCGCCTCGATCTGGGCCAGGGCCTGGTTGAGGATCTCGCCGACCGGCCGGCCGGTGATCGCCGGGAGGGAGACGGTCTTGTTCAGGCTCTCGGTCCGGCCTAGCTCCTGGAACGCCCGGTCGTTGACGATGATCTTCAACTCGTGGGCCTTCTCGAACTCGCGGAGGAAGGTCCGGATCGGCACGTTGGCCACCGGGCCCTGGGTGACCGGCTTGGCGAGCTTGGCCGCCAGCTGCTGGATGTCGGTGAGCGTCGTCCGGTGCGGGACCGGCTGGACGTACTCCTTGTCGTGCAGGCAGACGATCATGCCGTTGTTCGCGGCGAGGAAGACGCGGTCCGTCTGGTCGTTGACGATCGGGTAGACGAAGTCCGTCGTCTCGAACCGGCTCAGGGTCTTGCCTTGCAGCCGGTCGAGGACGAGGAGGCGGCCGGCCCGGTCGAAGGCGTAGACGTACTTCGGGTTGGAGGCGAGGAAGCGGTCCGCCTCGTTGTTGTACTCCAGGGACTGGGCCCCGGCCGGGACGCGCCACATCGGCGAGCCGGTCTCGCGGTCGAGGCGGGCCAGGCCGTTGCGCTGCGTCGAGACGAAGACGTCCTTCGCGGTGGCGACCGGCCGGGCGGAGACAATGTCGCCGACGATGAAGCGCCAATCGACCCGGCCGGTGTCCATATTGATCGCGTAGAGGTTGGCGTCGGCAGCCCCGGCGTAGACGACGTTCTCGTAGCCGCCCGGCGCGGCGACGAGCGGCCCGCCGAGCGGGAAGCGGAAGATCTCCGTCGGCGTTTCGCCGCGCGGGTATTTCGTGAATCCCATCAGCCGACCGGTGCGAAGGTTCGGGTCGTTGCCGGAGACGACGACCGAGTCCTTGCTGAGGACCGGCCGCCACTCGAGCTGCTGATTCGTCTGCACCTCCCAGACGAGGGTCGGCCGCGGCCCGGCCGGCGGCGAGCCCGACTGGTAGAGGTTCGGGAGGGTCGGGTCGAACCGCGGCCCGGTCCGGTCCGCGCCGACGAGCGCCCGCGTCTCCGGCGAGGCGATCGTCCGGCCGAGGGCGAGCACCTCCGCCTCGGTCGAGACGTAGCGGCCGGTCGCGTCGTACTTCGGGACGCGGGCGGCGTACAGGCGCGTGTTCGAGGCGCAGAGGTAGAGCTGCTCGTCGTCGGCGACCGGGGCTGCGGACATGCCGCCGGGGAGGCGGAACTGCCACTGCTCCTGGCCGGTCCGCCGGTTGAGGGCGTACAGGTCGGTGCCGCTCATGACGTAGACGGAGAAGGTGTTGACCGCCAGGCCGTCCCCGGTCCGATACGGCCGCCCGGGCAGCGTCCGCCACAGGATGCGCCCGGTTTCGAGATCGACCGCCCCGACGACGCCGCTCCGGGTCTGGACGAGCATCTGGCCGCCGTCGATGACGGTGGACAGGAAGCCGTCCCGTCGGCCGTCCATCGGGAAGCTGGTGAACCAGGCCTGGGTCAGGTTGAGCCGGTCGAGCGCCTCGCGCGTCGGCAGGGCCGGGTTCGAGAAGAGTTCGGTGCGGTCCTGGGCCGTCGCCAGGGCGGCGAGGGCCGACAGGACGAGCAACGCGACGGTCCACAAGCGGCGCATACGTCGTCCCCGGTGTCGATGGCGAAGGGATCCCCGCGCTATTCTACCACCCCCGCCGCCTCCTGCGGCGGCGGACCGCACCCCGACCGGCCGGATTCCGCCCGTGAGGGGGCGAGGTCGGTCCGGTTGTTCATGCCTTGCCGGCCCGGCGTTTCGCCGCGAAGAAATCGGTCAGGACGGCGGCGCAGCGGTCGGCGAGGACGCCGCCCAGGACGGCGGCGCGGTGGTTGAGGCGGGCGTCGGTCGTGATCTGGTACAGGGTGTGGCACGCGCCGCCCTTCGGGTCGGTGCAGCCGTAGACGAGGTACGGCAGCCGGGCCAGGACGATCGCCCCGGCGCACATCGGGCACGGTTCCAGCGTGACGTAGAGGATGCAGCGCTCCAGTCGCCACGATCCGAGGGCCTGTGCCGCCTGGGTGATGGCGAGCATCTCGGCGTGGGCGGTCGGGTCTTGCAGCGCCTCGCGCTGGTTGTGCGCCCGGCCGATGACGCCCCGGTCCAGCGACACGACCAGCGACCCGACCGGCACCTCGTCCACTGCCGCGGCATGGGCGGCCTCCTGCAAAGCCAGCTCCATGTGGTAGGCGTGGAACGGATGCGTCGGGTCGGACATCGACAGCAAGGCGGGGTCGGGGAGCATCGGCGTCCTCGGGGGCGGCGGTTTTTCCTTGATTGTACCCGCCGCCGCCTTACCCTGAAGCCGAAACGTCACGAGGGAACTCCGCATGAAGACGAAGACGCTCTTCGGGATCGTCACCGCCGTGGTCGTGGCGGCCGCCGCCGTCCGGGCCGACGAGGGGATGTACCTGTTCACCGACCTGCCGCGCGACCGGCTGGAGAAGGTGCACAACTTCAAGGTCACCGACGCCTGGCTGGACCACCTCCAGAAGGCGTCCGTCCGGTTCGGGGCGGGCGGGTCGGCGTCGTTCGTCTCGCCGGACGGCCTGGTGATGACCAACCACCACGTCGGCCGGTCCGCGATCGCCAAGCTCGGCGGCAAGGAGAAGGACCTCGTCCGCGACGGCTACTACGCCAAGAACCGCGACGCCGAGCTGAAGTGCCCCGACGTCGAGGTGATGGTCCTCCAGAGCGTCGAGGACGTCACCGCGAAGGTGAACGCCGCCGTCAAGGCGGGGACCGCCCCCGCCGAGGCGGAGAAGGCCCGCCGGGCGGTGATGAACACGCTCGAAAAGGAGTCGAAGGAGAAGACCGGCCTGCAAAGCGAAGTGGTGACGCTCTATCAGGGCGGCCTGTTCCACCTCTACCGCTACAAGCGCTACGCCGACGTCCGGCTCGTCTGGGCCCCGGAGCAGCAGATCGCCCACTTCGGCGGCGACCCGGACAACTTCGAGTACCCGCGCTACTGCCTCGACGCGGCGTTCTTCCGCGTCTACGAGGACGGCAAGCCGGCCAAGGTCGAGCACTACCTGAAATGGAGCGAGGCCGGGGCGAAGGACGGCGACCTGGCGTTCGTCTCCGGCCACCCGGGGCGGACGAATCGGCTCAACACGGTCGCGCACCTGCAGTTCTTCCGCGACCGGCTCTACCCGCTGACGCTGTCGCTGCTGCGCCGCTGGGAAGTGAACCTCAAGACCTACGCCGACCGCAGCCCAGAGAACGAGCGCCGCGCCCACGCCGAGCTGTACGGCGTCCAGAACAGCCGCAAGGCGTACCTCGGCATGCTCGGCGGGTTGCAGGACCCGGCCGTCCTGACGAAGAAGCGGGCCGCGGAGGCGGAACTTCGCGCGGTGGTCGGCAAGGACGAGAAGCTCCGCGCCGCCTACGGCGGGGCCTGGGACGAGGTCGGCACCAGCCTCGCCGAGTGGGAGAAGCTCTTCGTGCCGTTCGTGCTCCTGGAAGGGAGCCGCGGCACCGCGGCGGCGTTCAACAGCGCGCTGTTCGGCCACGCCCGGACGCTGGTCCGCTTGGCGGACGAGTCGGCCAAACCGAACGCCGACCGGCTGCGCGAATACCGCGAGAGCAATCTGGAGTCGCTCAAGCAGCGGCTCTTTTCGCCAGCCCCGATCTACGACGACCTGGAGACGGTCAAGCTGGCCGACTCGTTGGCTTTGCTCCAGGAGATGGCCGCCGTCCCGGCCCCGTCACGGGACTGGGAGGTCAGCATCCTCCGCACCGCCGCCGTCAACGCCCTCGCCGGCAAGTCGCCGCGGGCCAGGGCCGCCGAGTTGGTCGCCGGGACGAAGCTCCGCGACGCCGCCTTCCGCAAGGCGCTGGCCGACGGCGGCAGGGCGGCGATCGACGCCAGCGACGACCCGCTGATCCGCCTCGCCCGGGAGGTCGATCTCTCGTCGCGCGAAGTGCGGAAGGCGTACGAGGAGAAGGTCGCCGAGCCGCAGCAACAGGCGTACGCCAAGATCGCGAACGCCCTCTTCGCCGCGAAGGGGAAGGACGCCTACCCGGACGCGACGTTCTCGCTCCGGCTGGCGTTCGGCCCGGTCAAGGGCTACCAGGAGAACGGCAAGGCGGTCGCCGCCTTGACGGACATGGCCGGGGCGTTCGAGCACGCCGCCAGCCGCGGCGGCAAGCCGCCGTTCGACCTGCCGCCGCGCTGGGTCGAGCGGAAGGACCTCCTCGACCTGAAGACGCCGTTCAACTTCGTCTGCACGGCGGACATCATCGGCGGCAACTCCGGCAGCCCGGTCGTCAACCGCCAGGGCGAGGTGATCGGCCTGATCTTCGACGGCAACATCCAGTCCCTGACGGCCGACTTCCAGTACACCGACGAGCAGGGCCGGGCGGTCGCGGTCCATTCGCGGGCGATCGTCGAGGCGCTGCGCAAGGTCTACGACGCCGGGGCGCTCGCCGACGAACTGACCGGCCGGAGGTGACGCTATGCGCTTCGTAACCCTGCTCGTCCTCGCGTCGTCGCTGGCCGCCAGTTCCAGCGCCGACAACTGGCCGACCTGGCGCGGCCCCGACGGGGCGGCCGTCTCGGCGGAGAAAAACCTCCCGCTGAAGTGGGGCCCGACGGAGAACGTCCGCTGGAAGGTGAAGCTGCCGTCGCCGGGCAACTCGACGCCGATCGTCTGGGGCGACCGGGTCTTCGTCACCCAGGCGAACGACGTGACGAAGTGGCCGCCGAAGGTGCCGGCCAACTTCGCCGGCGGGTCGTCCGCCGGCGGCCACGCCGTCGCCGAGAAGCGGTCGGTGATGTGCTTCCGCCGGACCGACGGAACGCTCCTCTGGCAGCGTGACGTTGTTTACAAGGAGGAGGAGATCACCCACCCGACGAACCCGTTCTGCTCCGCGTCGCCGGCCACCGACGGCGAGCGCGTCGTCGCCCACCACGGCTCGGCCGGCCTCGTCTGTTACGACCTCGACGGCAAGGAGCTGTGGCGCTACGACACCGGCAAGATCGAGCACCTCTGGGGCAGCGCGTCGTCGCCGATCCTGCACGGCGACCTGTGCATCGTCTGGTGCGGCCCGGGCGAGCGTCAGTTCCTCGTCGCCGTGGACAAGAAGACCGGGGCGAAAGTCTGGCAAACCGAGGAGCCCGGCGGCGACGCCGGCATCACGACGAAGAAGTTCCTCGGCTCGTGGAGCACGCCGGCCATCGCCCGCGTCGGCGGCCAGGACCAGCTCGTCTTCGCCGTCCCGGGCAAGGTCAAGGGCTACGACCCGAAGACCGGCAAGGAGCTGTGGTCGGCGAGCGGCCCGGGGACGTACTGCTACTCGTCGCCGGTCGTGGCCGACGGGCACGCGATCTTCGGCCGCGACCTCGTCAAGCTCGGCGGCACCGGCGACGTGACGAAGGACAGGCCGAAGCACCGCGTCGGGTCGATGTACATCAGCACGGCCGTCGTCGTGGGCGACCACCTCTACACGTACAACGACGTCGGCGTACCGGCCTGCTACGAGTGGAGGACGGGCAAGGAGCTGTGGAAGGACCAGATCCAGGGCCGGCCCGGCGGCACGTCGGCGTGGGGATCGCCCGTCCACGCCGACGGGCGGATCTACATCACCGACCAGGACGGCGGCACCTACGTCTTCGCCGCCGGGCCGAGGTACGAGCTGCTCGCCGCGAACCACCTCAAGGAACGCTGCAACGCGTCGATCGCCGTGTCGCAGGGCAACCTGTTCCTCCGGACGCACAAGCACCTGTGGTGCCTCGGCGCGGCGACGCCGTAACGCCCGGCGGGTCGATTTCCCTTTCCCGGCGTGGCGCGGTCGGCTAGAGTAAACCCATCGGGCGCGGGCTCGCGCGTCGCCACCACCGCCAGGGTCGAGGGCCGTCATGCTCACCGCCACGGTCGCCTGTCCGGGATGTGCCGGGTCGATGGCCCTGTCGGGCTGGACGGCCGGGCGGCAGGTGCGCTGCCCGCGCTGCAAGGCGGTCTTCCGCCTCGGCGACCGGCCGGGCCAGACGGAACTCGTCGGCGGCAACGCCGCCCCGTCCCCGGCCGCGCCGGCCCGCCCCGCGCCGGTCCCGGCCACCCGGCCGGTCGTCGCCACGCCACAAGCCACGCCACAACCTGGGCCGCCGCAATCGGCCCCGACGCACGCGCCGCCGGCGAGCCGGCGCGCCGCCCTGCTCGCCGTCGTCCTCGGCGGGCTGCTCCTGTTCGTCGGCGGCACGATCGGCCTCGCCTACCTCGTCGCCGGGCTCGACCAGGCCCCGAAGGAGCCGCCGACCCCGCCGCCGGTCGCCCAGAATACGAAGGACGGCCCGCCCGCCCGGCCCACGCCGCCGAACCCGGCTCCGGTCGATCCGAACCCGCCGCCGGTCGAGCCGCCGCCGGTCGAGCCGGTCGTCCAACCGCCGATGCCGATGCCGCCGGCCGGGCCGGGCCGCCGCCTGCCCCCGGAGCTGGCCGCCAAGGTCGATGACGCCGTCAAGAAGGGCACCGACTTCCTGCTCAAGCACCTCAGGGACGACGGCACGCTCAAAACCAACCCGACCGGTTTCCAGTACGGGCCGCTCTTCCTCGTCGGCCTGACGCTCCTCGAATGCGGCGTGCCGGCCGACGACCCGCGCCTGATGCGCGTCAGCGACCGGGTCCGGGCCTACGCCCGATCCCCCAACGCCGTCAAGAACTACGAGGTTTCCCTGGCCCTGCTCTACCTCGACCGCCTCGGCGACCCCAAGGACAAGCCGCTCCTGCAAAAGCTCGGCGTGCAACTACTCGCCTCCCAGCAACTCGGCGGCGGCTGGTCCTACGACTGCGCCCCCCTGGCCCCCGACGCGGAAAGGCACCTCCTGGCCCTGCTCCAACGCACCCGGCCGGAGCGGGCCAGCGACCTGATCGTGCGTGACGCGAACGGCGGCCTCATCGACCTGTACGGCCGACCCGTCGCCGAGGACCGCCTCACCGAGGCCGGCATCAAGACGATCGACCAGGCGGTGACCAAGCTCAAGGAGGCCCAGAAGGAACTCGATCGCTTCCCCCACCTGCGGGGCGTCCCGAGCCTGCGGGCGAGCGAGCAGCCGGGGGAGTTCGTGCCGCCGGACGTGCGCCCGGTCCGGGTCCGCGTGCCCCGGATGCCGGCCTTCCCCGCCGGCGACAACTCGAACACGCAGTTCGCCGCCCTGGGCCTGTGGGCCGCCAGCCGGCACGGCGTGCCGTGCGAGCGGGCCCTGGCCCTGCTGGCGGCGCGCTTCCGCACGACGCAGCTCGGCGGCGGCGGGTGGGGGTACGTTCCGAATAACCCCGAGACGCCGTCGATGACCTGCGCCGGCCTGCTCGCCCTGGCGATCGGCCACGGCGTCCGCCTCGCCGACGGTGCCGAGCGCCGCGAGGACGACCAGATCCAGGGCGGCCTGACCGCCCTCACCCGCTACCTCGACGGCCGGCCGCTCCGCGAGCACGGCCTGTACTTCCTCTGGTCGGTCGAGCGCGTCGGCATGCTCTTCAACCTGGACAGCATCGGCAACGTCGAGTGGTATCGCTGGGGGGCGGAGCGCCTCGTCCCGGAGCAGAAGGAGGACGGCTCCTGGAACGCCGGCGGCTACCACGGCTCGGCCCCGATCACCGACACGTCGTTCGCCTTGCTCTTCCTCAAGAAGGCGAACTTCGTCGCCGACCTGTCGAACAAGCTCGAGCAGGTCCTCGACATCAAGGGTTCGCGGCGGCAGGGCAACCAGCCATGACCGGCCTCCGCCTCGCGCTCGCGGCCGCTCTCGGCCTGGCCCTCGCCGCGCCGGCCGGGGCCGGCGTGTATTTCACCGACGAGGTGCCGCAGCCGGTCCCGACCGACTTCCAGACGATCAAGTTCCGCCTGTTCGACCTCCAGTCGGTCGCCCCGGACAAGGTCGCCGAGAAGAACGACCTCCGCACGGCGATCCGCGACCGGTTCGCGCGCCTCCTCGAAAAGGAGAAGGCCGGCACGCTCACCCTGCCGGACCGGATCGACCTCGGGGCGGCCTACCTGCACCTCAGCGCCCCGGCCCAGCCGCGCTACCGCGAGGCGAAGCGCGTCCTGGAGGAGGCCGAGCGCCTGATCCAGCCCGACAGCCCGTATCGGTTCTTGCTCCTGGCCAACCTCGCGACGACGTACCAGGGCCTCGCCGAGACGGAGCAGCAGGCGACCTACTACGACCAGGCGATCAACTACCAGAAGCAGGCCCTCAAGGCCTGGCCGGAAATCTATCCCGGCTGGCTCCTCTGGCAGGGGCAGAACTTCCGCCGCGCCGAGCTGTACTACCTCCGCCTGCTGGAGGCGCGCCGGGCCGAGACGCGCAAGACGCCCGGCCCGCGCGGCTGGCAGTGGCAGGGCCCCGACGACCTGTTCGACGGCGTATCCTTCGTTGGCCTCGGCGACCGCTACGAGGCCGGCCGCATCCCGACCGAGCTGTGGGACAAGCTCCCGCCCGACGCGCCGCAGCTCGTCGCCCAGCTCGTGTTCTGGGCACCGCGCGACGACCGCCTGTACTGGCTGCTCGGCGAGGTGCTCAACTCGCGCAACCAGGTCGTCGAGGCGTACACCGTCTTCGACGAGCTGCTCCGCAAGCGCAACGTCGCGAACCGCGAGCTGATGCTCCACCGCCGCGCCCTGGAGGACCCGGCCCTCGGGCGCATGAAGCAACTGGAACTCCTCGCCCAGCAGCCGACCTTGCTGCTGACCGTCGTCCAGGCGGCGACGCCGCTCGCGGGGCCGGAGGCGCTCGGCCCCGGGCCGGCCGCGATCCAGGCGGTGCTACCGGCCCTGATCTCGACGCACCGCCCGCCCGAGGTCGGCCTGCCGAACGAGCCGGGATCGGCGCAACGGCCGCCGGCCGGGGTGCAACCGCCGGTCGATTGGCAGGCGATCGCCGTCGGCTTCGTATCCGGGGCGGTCGTCGCCGTCCTCGTCTTGATGCAGATCCGCCAGTGGCGGCAGCGCCGCGGCGACAGCATCAACGAGCGCCGCCTCCAGCAGGGCTGACCGAGGAGGCCGGCCGTGACGAACGACCCCGCCCCGCTGCCGACGATCGGCTGGAAGGAGCGCATCGACCTGCCCGACTGGGGCGTCCGCCGCCTCCGTGCCAAGATCGACACCGGGGCGCGCACCTCCGCCCTGCACGTCGCCCGTTACGACCTCTCCGACGACGGCGCGACCGTCCGCCTCTGGCTCGACCTCGACCCGCGCCACCCGGAGCCGGTCGAGCGGACGCTGCCGGTCGTCCGCATCGCCACCGTGCGCAGCTCGATCGGCATGCGCGAGCGACGGCCGGTCGTCACCGTCGCGGTGCGCCTGGGGGCCGTCGTCGTCCCGGTCGAGTTCACCCTGACCAACCGCGAGCGGATGCGCTACCGGGTCATCCTCGGCCGGCGGGCCCTCGCCGGCCGGTTCGCCATCGACCCGGGCCGGGCGTACCTGCTGCCCCGGCCGTCCCGCCGCAACCGCCCGTGAGCCCGGCAACCGGAGGCCGTCCAAGATGCGGATCGTGATCCTGTCGCGCAACCCGGACCTCTACAGCACGCGCGCCCTCGCCGAGGCCGGCACGGCGCGCGGCCACCGCGTCGACGTGCTCGACACGCTCCAGTTCGACCTGTACCTGCGCCGCCGCCGGCCGGAGCTGCTCTACGCCGGCGAGCCGGTCGGCCCGGTCGACGCCGTCATCCCGCGCATCGGCGCGTCGATCACGAACTTCGGCCTGGCGGTCGTCCGCCAGTTCGAGATGCTCGGCGTCTACTGCCTCAACGAATCGCAGGCCATCGCCCGGTCGCGCGACAAGTTGCGCTGCCTGCAGCTGCTCAGCCGGCACGACATCGGCCTGCCGCCGACGGTCTACACGCGCCAGGCGGACCACGTCCCGGCGAGCATCGAGCGCGTCGAGGGGCCGCCGGTCGTCGTCAAGCTGCTGGAGGGGACGCAGGGGATCGGCGTCGTCCTGGCCGAGAGCCAGGTGTCGGCGAGCAGCGTCGTCGAGGCGTTCCACGGCCTGGAGCAGAACATCCTCATCCAGAAGTTCATCAAGGAGGCGAAGGGGGCCGACGTGCGCGCCCTGGTCGTCGGCGGCGAGGTGATCGCGGCGATGCGGCGCAAAGCCGTCTCGGGCGAATTCCGCTCGAACCTGCACCGCGGCGGCACGGCGAAGAAGTACCGCCTGCCGGTCGAGTTCCGCCGGACGGCCGTCGCCGCGGCGCGGGTGCTCGGCCTGACCGTCGCCGGCGTGGACCTGATCGCGTCGGAGGAGGGGCCGATGGTGATGGAGGTCAACTCGTCGCCCGGCCTGGAGGGCATCACGAAGGCGACCGGGATCGACGTCGCCGGGACGATCGTCGGATGCATCGAGAACGCCGTGACGCCGGCGTGAGCTCCGGAACGCCAAGGCCCGTCACGACGATTTCTGGTAGAGCCAGGTCAGGTCGTCGCCGGTGTGGAGGAAGACGTATGCGTAGAGGCCGCCCGGCTGGTATTGAACCCGGACGCGGTAGGGATAGCCGCTCGGCGATGGCGGGCAGTCGGCCAGGGCCTTGAGGTCGAACTCGCGCGCCGGCAGGACAAACACCCGGGCGAAGTGCCGCGGCGCATCGACATCGTCGAACGTCAGGCACGGGACGAGTCGGCCCTGGAACTTGGCCAGGCGGTGATCGACGAGGAACTCGTAGTTCAGGCCGAGGGGCAACTCGGTCGTCACGCCCTCGGCGCGGAAGGCGTTTTGGGCGTCGGCCCGCGTCGGCGGCGTGACGGTCATCACGAGCGAGTAGAGATCCTCCGGATCGACGACCGTCCGGAAGGAGAACGCCCAGAAAACGCCCCCGCCGATCAGGAAGAGCACCCCCGCCGCGGCGACGGTCCACCGGCCGGCCTGCCGCCACCAGCGGCGGCGGTCGTCGGCGTCGCGGCGATCGACCGCTCGGTGCAGGTCGGCCTCCAGGCTGGACGGCACCGGCACGTCGTGCATCGCCCGGCCGACCGCCTCGTCGGCGAGACGCTCGGCCTGCTCGAACGCCCGGCAAGCGGGACAGGCGGCGAGGTGGCGGCCGAGCTGGGCGCGGTCCTCCGGCGACAGCTCCGGCGCGTGCGGCCGGTCGAGGGTGAGCAGCAGGTGTGCGGTCCTACAATCCATCGGTCGTACTCCGCGTCGGGAGGCCGCTGACGGCCTCCTCGGCCCTGGGAAGGAGCCGATCGCGTAGGTAGAGCTTCGCTCGCGCCAGCCGCGACATTACCGTCCCGATCGGCAGGTCCATCTGCTCGGCGATATCACGGTAACTAAAGTCCTCGAAGTAGAACAAGATCACCGGCGTCCGGTAGACCTCGGGCAGGTCGTTCAGCGCCGCCTGGAGCGCCTCGCTCTCCACGGCGGGCAGGCCGGCCGGCTCCGGCTCGGCCACCTCGGCGACGCCGTCGAGGGGGACGCTCGGGAACTGTTTCTCCGCCCGGGCGCGGTGGAGGAACTCGTTGCGCAGGATGGCGAACAGCCACGGCTTGGCCCGGCCCGGGTCGCGCAGCTGGCCGAGGCGCTCCTGCGCCCGGCAGAACGTCTCCTGGGTCAGGTCCTCGGCGTCGGACGCCGAGCCAGCCAGCCGGTAGGCGTAGCGGTACAGCGGGCCGTAGTACGTCTCGACCAACCGATGCACGAGCCGCCTGCGGTCGGGCGTCATGACTGCGCGGTCCTCACGAGCCGGCTGTGAAGGCAAGAGCCAGGCCGGGGCATTTTATTCCCGAATCGGGCCGCGTCGCCAGAAGGAGAACGGTTTTTCCCTTCCGAATTTACGATTTTCATGGGCGGGGAGAAAAACCGGGAATAAAACCGTCCGAGGCGCATCTGTGCCAGTGTCCCGGCTGGGGAGGCCGAGGCACCGATTCGCAACCGAGGTCGCGATAGGGGACGTGTAACCGTGAAGAAGGTTCTCGCGCTGCTGGTGGTCACGGCTGTGCTGCTGACCGGGATCGTCGCCGTCGGCTTCGTGCCGACCGCCGCCGCCCAGGACAAGAAGGACGCTCCGAAGGACGCCCCGAAGGACGCTCCGAAGGACAAGAAGGACGCGCCGCCGAAGGACGCTCCGAAGGACAAGAAGGACGCGCCGAAGGACAAGGACAAGAAGACGGACAAGAGCGCCTTCGCGCAGGAGAAGGACAAGAAGGACGCTCCGAAGGATAAGGACACCCCGCCGAAGGACACCCCGAAGGACAAGAAGGACGCGCCGAAGGACAAGAAGGACGCCCCGAAGGACAAGAAGACCGACAAGTAACCGGCCGCGTTTCGACGTGCCGTTTCGTTGAGGGCTGAGGCCCTCATCCTGGGGTCGGCCTCTACCGGGGCCGCCCTGGTCTTTCCTGTAGGACTCCTGGGACTGACACCCGCCAGGGTTACTGTGACCCCCAATGTGAAGAGGTTCGACCCGTGAAGAAGTTCCTCGCGATGCTCGTGATGTTCGCCGTCCTGGCGAGCGGGATCATCGGCTGCAGCGGCACGCCGACCACGAAGAAGGCCGGCCCGGCCCCCGACTCCACGAAGACGGACGACAAGAAGGACGACAAGAAGGACACGCCGGCCAAGGACACGCCCGCCAAGGACACGCCGGCCAAGGACACGCCGGCCAAGGACACGCCGGCCAAGGACACGCCGGCCAAGGACACCCCGGCCAAGGACGCCCCGGCCAAGGACGCCCCGAAGGACGCCCCGAAGGACGCTCCGAAGGACATGAAGGACAAGAAGGACAAGGCCGACAAGTGACCCCGTCCCGGCCGGGGACACCCGGCCGGTTCGCGGCGACGATTTTCGTGAACAGTGACGTTCGCAGTTTCTCTGACCTGAAAGGAAGGTTCGATCCGTGAAGAAGTTCGTCATGATGCTGGTGATGGCGGCGTTCCTGATGGGCACCATCGTCGGCTGCAGCGGCACGCCGACCACGAAGGCGGCCCCGCCCGCTGCCGACAAGGACAAGAAGTCCGACAAGTAACCGGCCCCCGGTCTTGACCGCCGTGCAGGCTGGCCTCTACCCTGAGGCTGGCCTGTTCGCGTTTTCGTACCCCGGCAAGGAACCCCCCATGCGCTGGTTCGTTCTCCTGATGGCCGTCGTCCTGACTGCCGGCTGCGGCGACAAGGACCACGGCAAGAACCGCGACAAGGACCGTCCCCGGGCCGCCCCGCCCGCGGAGAAGAAGGACAAGGACGGCGAGAAACCCCCCAAGGGCTGAGGTCCGCCGATGAAGGTCCAGCCGACCGCCCTCGCCGACGTCCTCGTCCTCGAGCCGGCCGTCTTCAAGGACGACCGCGGCTTCTTCTTCGAGGCGTACCACGCCGGCCGTTACGCCGCCGCCGGCATCCCGGCGTGCGACGCCCAGGACAACCACTCCGGCTCGCGCCAGGGCGTGCTGCGCGGCCTGCACTACCAGCTCGGCCAACCGCAGGGGAAGCTGATACGCGTCGTCGTCGGCGAGATCTACGACGTCGCGGTCGATCTGCGCCGCTCGTCGGCGACGTTTGGCCGATGGGTCGCGGTACGCCTCTCGGCGGAGAACCGCCGCCAGGTGTGGATCCCGGCCGGGTTCGCGCACGGATTCTACACGCTGAGCCCGGTCGCCGAGGTGCTGTACAAGGTCGATCGCCCCTACGCCCCGGAGTGCGAGCGGACCCTGCTCTGGAACGACCCGGCCGTCGGCGTCGCCTGGCCGGTGGCGGACGGCCAGGAGCCGATCCTGTCGCCGAAGGACCGCCGCGGCGTCGTCCTCGCCGAGGCGGAGACGTTCGAGTAACCCGCCCTGGCGAGCCGGGAGACGCGCCATGTTCCGACCGCTTCACGTCGCCTTCCTGCTGGCCTTCGTCATCGGCTGCGGCAATCGGCCGGCCCCGGAGCCAGTCGTCCTCGGCATGGTCCAGCCGCTGACCGGCCCGGACCGCGCCCGTGGCGAGGAGGCCCGCCGCGCGGTGCAACTCGCGGTGGAAGAGCTGCTCGCCGCCGAGGTGCGCGTCGGCGGGCGGGAGGTCGTATTCCAGCACGCCGACGGCGGCGACGCGGCGAGCGTCCGGGCCGAGACGGTCCGGCTGCTGGCGGTCAACCGCGTGCCGGGCCTGCTCGGGGCCCTTGCCCCGACCCCGGCCGAGGCGTTCTTCCGCGAGGCGCGGCTGATGTCGGCCCCGGCCGTCCTGGCCGGCGAGGTGCCGACGCCGCCGGCCGGCGAGGGCTTGCTCGCCCTTGGGGCCGGCCCGTCCGCCCGCGCCCGAGCCCTGGCCCGCTACGTCCGCGAGACGCTCAAGCCGGCGCGCGCCGCCATCGTCGTCGACGAGAACGACCCGACCGCCGTCGTCTTCGCCGGGGCGTTCGCGCAGGCGCTGCGGGCCGCCCCCGCGCTGTCATTTGACGAGGTCCGCTTCGCCAAGGCCGAGACGCGCGACGCCGCCCTGAAGCAGGCCGCCGACAAGATGCCCGAGGCGGTCCTGCTCGCCCTGCCGCCCGGCGACCAGGCGGCGGCGCGTGGCAAGCTGCGCGACGCTGGATACGCCGGGCCGACGCTGGCCGGCGGGGCCGACGACGAGGCGAACCTCGACGGCGACGCGCCGCACTACCGCGTGACCGTCTTCGCCGGGACGGACCTGACCGCGGCGGGGCAGGGCTTCGTCAAGAAGTACCGCGACCGGTTCGGCGTCGAGCCGGGCGTGACGGCGGCCCTGAGCTGGGAGGCGGCCCGCCTGCTCGCCGAGACGATGAGCAAGGGCGACTCGGCCGGCCCGCTGAAGCTGCGCGAACTGCTCACCGCCGGGCCGGAGTTCGAGGGGATCACCGGCCCGGTCACCTTCCCGGAGCGGCAAGCGAAACGGAAGCTGTTCGTCGTCCGGCAGGCCGGCCAGGAACGGACCGTCACCCCGCTGGAGTGACCCATGCTGCTGCTGATCCCGCCGAAGCGGAAGGCCGGCTACGCCGGCGACGACGTCCAGCCGGAGCCGCTGCGGCGCGTCGTGGTCCGGTCGCTCGCCGCCGTGGCGACCGTCGCCGCGACGGCGTGGGCCTGCTCGTTCGGCTGGCCGGCCGCCATCGTCGCGCTGCTGACGGCGAAGCACGTCCTGGTCGCGATCCTGCTCATGGACCTCGGCGTCGATCGGCCTGAAGGGTAGCCATCACGCCCCCTTCTTCAGCGCGTCGGTCACCTTGCCGAGCAGGTCGGCCGGCAGGATCGACTTGAAGAACTCGAGCACCTTCGGCAGGAAGGCCGTGATCTGCTCCATCGACAGGCCGAGGCCGGCGAGCTTGCCGAGCAGCTCGCCCGCGCCCCTGCCCGCGCCGAGCAGGCCGCCCAGCGCCCCGGTGATCGTCCCGGACAGGCCGGCCGCCGGCGCGGCGTTCGCCGCCGAGCCCATCATCGCCTCCGCCTCGGGCACCTTCTCCTGGACCTGGCCGAACAGGCCGCCGCCGAGCTTGTCGCGGAGGAAGTTGAGGACCGCGCCAAGCCCGGTCTTGAACTGCTCGACGGGGATGCCCACCGACGCCGCGAACGCGCTGAGATCGATGCCGGCCATGACGTGACTCCGATCGCCGAGGTGACGCGGGCGACTGGGGTCGTCATAAGGACGTCGGCTCGCCGCGACCAGGGGCGTCATTCGCCGCGCCGCGCCGGCACGGCCCATTCCCGGACGCTGCCGTCGTGGCTGGCGGTGTAAATCGATTGGCCGTCGGCACCGAAGCAAACGCCGATCACCGGGCCGGCGTGTCCGGCGAGCGTCGCGAGCAACTCGCCGCTCGCCGCGTCCCAGACGCGGCCCCGGCCGTCCCAGCAACCGCTGGCGATCCGCCGCCCGTCGGGGCTCCAGGCCGTCGCCCAGACCTGGTGCGGATGTTCGAGCGTGTGGTGGAGCGCCGCGTCGGCGACGGCGTGGACCTTGACCGTGCGGTCGAGCCCCGCCGACGCGAAGCGGGAGCCGTCCGGGCTGAAGCAGACGTCGCGCCCGTTCGACGCGTGGGCCGCGACGGAACTCCTTGGCTCTCCGGTCGCCGCGTCCCACAGGCGGGCGGTGCCATCGACGCCGATAGACATCAAGATGTCACCGCGCGGTGAGAACGCCAGCGCGTGGACGGTGCCCTTGTGGCCGGTGAGCGTCTGGCGGTGGTCGCCCGACTCCGCGTCCCAGATCCTGATCGTAGAGTCGTTCGCGCCGGAGGCGATGGTCCGGCCATCCGGGCTCCAGGCGACCGAGTAGACTGGGAAGGTGTGGCCGCGCAGGACGAGGCGCTCGCGGCCGGTCGCCAGATCCCAGACGCGGACGGCTTTGTCCCAGCCGGCCGAGGCGAGTCGGGTGCCGTCCGGGCTGAAGGCGACCGCCTCGACGACGGCGGCGTGGCCGCGGAAGACGTGCTCCTCGGCCGCCGTCGCCCGGTCCCAGACGCGCACCGTGTGGTCGTAAGACCCGGCGGCGACGCGGTGGCCGTCGCGGCTTACGGCGACGCGGGTCACCCAGTTCTCCGGCCCGGCGAACGTGCGCCGCTCGCCGCCGGCGGTCGCGTCCCAGAGGCGGACCGTGCCGTCGAGGCTGGCGGTCGCCAGCAGCTTGCCGTCCTGCGAGAAGGCGGTGCCGGCCACGAATTGCGTGTGACCACGCAGTGTCACCTTTTCGCGGCCGGTGACGAGATCCCACAACGCCGCCGTCCGAGTCGAGCCAACCGCGAGGCGGGAGCCGTCCGGGCTGAACGTCGGCCGGCCGCCCGCCGGCGCGCCGCCCTTGAGTTCCTGGCGGATCGCCCCGTTCGCCGGGTCGAGCATCCGGAGCGGGGCCTCGATCCCCGTCGCGGCGATCGTCCGGCCGTCCGGCGCGACGGCCAGCGCGTCGGCGACGAACCGCGGGGCCGGGCCGCGGCCGACCTCCTCACCGGTCGCGGTGTCATACCGCAGCCACTCCGTCTCCTGGTCGAGGACGTAGAGCGTCTTACCGTCGGGGCCGAACGTCGCGACCGGCGGGCGGACCGCCTTGATCGACACGCGGAAGCACAGCCGCCACGGCTCGATTTGCCAGACGACGACCTCGCGCGTCAGGATCTTGTCGATCGTCAGTGCGAGCAGCGCGCCGTCGGGGCTGAACGCCGCCGAGCGGAAGTTCCCCTTCGGGTCGAACGGCGGCGTCGCCTTCGCCGCGCCGGTCGTCGCGTCCCACATCCGTACCGTGTGCATCCCATCGACGGCGACGACGTCGCGGCCGGCGTTGGCGAAGGCGACGGCCAGGGCGCGGAACGTCAGCGCCCGCGGGAACGAGTGCCGCTCGCGCCGGGTGGCGACGTCCCAGACCTTGACGGCGTCCTCGCCAGCGCTGGCGAGCGAGCCGCCGTCCGGGCTGAAGGCGACCGCCCGCACCGGGCCGCGATGCCCGCGGAGGGTCGCCGCCGCCAGCTCGGCGTCCGGGTACCAGAGCCGGAGTGGTCCGACCGACGGGAAGACCGCCACCGTCGCCCCGTCCGGGCCGCACGCCACCCCGGACAGCGGCAGGGCGCACGCCTGGAGCGAGCCGCGCTCCTGGCCGCCGGCCACGTCCCAGGCGCGGACGGACCCCTCGACGCCGACGGTGAAGAGCGTCTTGCCGTCCGGTGCGAAGGCGAGCCCCTGGACCATGGACGGATGGCCGGCCAGCGTGTGCCGAACGGCGGCGGTCGTGCGGTCGGCGAGTTGCACCTTGCCCTGGAGCGTCGGATAGGCGAGCCACTTGCCGTCCGCGCTGAACGCGGCGTGCTGGACGGTCCGCTCCTCCAGGCGCTGGGCCTTGGCCTCCTCGCCAGTGTCCGGCTTGCGCTCGCGCAGGGTGCCGTCGGCGGCGACGACGCCCAGCGTGCCGGCCGGTCCGAAGCCGAGGGCGACGACGGCACCGCGGCCGGGCTGGTTCCACTTCTCCTGCCCGGTTGCGGCGTCGAGGAGCCGGACCGCCCCGTCCTGGTAGCCGACCGCGACGAACGCCCCGGCCGGGTTGATCGCCACGGTCTGGATCCGGCCGGCTCGCGCGGGGGCCTGCCACACTGCCGCGCCGCCGGCCGGTTTCCACGCTTGCACCTTCCCGCCCCAGTCGGCGCTCACCAGGAGCGAGCCGTCCGGTCGGAACGCCAGCGCCAGCGGCGTCGGCGGATGGCCGTGCTTGCCGAGCGGCCGCACGTTGCCCGTCGCCGGATCCCATTCCTGAAGGGCGTCCTGCGTCGCCACGATGAGGCCCTTGCCGTCGGGCCGGAACGCGACGCCGATCACCGACCCGTTCGCGGACATCGGGAACCGGCCCGCCTTGCGGTCGAGGTAGCCGGCGAGGCAGCGCGTCTCCCAGGTGTGCCGGAATGGGACGGGCACCTCGCCGAGGAGCCGCTCGGCGACGACGAGGTCGCGGTCCTCCAGGGCGCGTTGGAGGAGTTCGAGCTGGCCGGCGTGGCTGCCGTGCTCGGCCCGCAGGGCGGCGAAGCGGGCGAGGCGCTCCTGCTCGCGCGCCTCGGCCTCGGCCTTGCGGGCGGCCTCCGCCTCGGTCCGCGCCGTGTCGGCGTTCTCGTTCGCCCGCTGGGCCTCGACGGAGGCCCGGTAGGCGAACACGCCGGCGACGACCGCCCCTGCGATGAGGCTCGCGACGACGGCGGCGGCCAGGAGGGTGACGACCAGGTTGCGGCGGACCCACTTGGCGGCGCGTTCGACCGGGCCGACCGGCCGGGCCTGGATCGGCCGGCCGGCGAGGAACCGGCCGAGGTCGTCCGCCAGGGCGGCGGCGCTGGCGTAGCGGCGGGCGGGGTCTTTCTCCAGGCACTTGTGGGCGATCGTCTCCAGGTCGCACGGCACGGCCGGGTTGAGGCGACGCAGCGGCACCGCGTCGTCGTGGAGGATCTGGTACGTCGTCTCGCCGACGCTCGCCGCCTGGAACGGCGGCCGGCCGGACAGGCACTCGTACAGGATCGCGCCGAGGGCGTAGACATCGACCGCCGGGCCGACGGCGCGCAGGCCGCGCGCCTGCTCGGGCGGCATGTAGCTCGGCGTGCCGACGACCGCCCCGGGCCGGGTACGGTCGGTGTCGTCGTCGAGGCGCTTCGCCAGGCCGAAGTCCGTCACCTTCGGCGTGCGGCGTTCGTCGAGAAGGACGTTCGCCGGCTTGAGGTCGCGGTGGACGATGCCGGCCGCGTGGGCGTGCCGCATCGCGTCGGCCAGGGCACGCACCAGCTCGGCCGCCTCGGTCGCGGCGAGCGGCCCGGCCCGGAGCCGGTCGAAGAGCGAGCCGCCGGGGCAGAATTCGAGGGCCATGAACGGCTGGCCCTGGTGCGTGCCGATCTCGTAGATCTGGACGACGTTCGGATGGTCGAGCTGCGCGACGGCCTGGGCCTCGGTGCGGAAGCGGCCGCGCAGCTCCTCGCTGGCGTGCGTGCCGAGGAGGATCATCTTCAGGGCGCAGACGCGGCCGAGGCCGCGGTGGCGGGCCTTGTAGACGACGCCCATGCCGCCGCGGCCGAGTTCGGCGTCCAGTTCGTAGCCGGCCGGGCCGAGCGGCAGGTCGGAGCCGACCAGGGTGACGCTGCTGTCGTCGGGCGGCGGGCCGGTGCTGTCGGCCTGCGTCGGTCGGGGCGTCTCGTCGGCCATCAGACCGTCATCTCCAGCAGGCGGCGGTTGACCGTCGCGGCGGCGTCGATGGCGGGCCGACTCGCCAGGGCGGCCCAGTCGATCTCGCGGCCGAGGCGGCAGGCTTTCTCGTAGACGCGCAGCCGCAGCCCGGGCCGGTCCGGCTCGGCGAAGACGTGGGCGAACATCCCGTGGACCGGCCGGCCGTCGATCCCTTCCCAGTCGATCCCTCGCGGCGACAGGATCAGCCACCAATCGACCGGCCGCTGGGAGACGGCGACCGCGGCGCGGCCCTGGAACTGGTGGACGAGCGCAAACCCGCCACCGACGCCGCACGAGCCGAGGGCCTCGCGGCGGAGGAGGGCCGACGTCCAGGGCCGGGCCAACGCGGCGTCGTAGCCGGCGGCGAGCCGGGCCATGACGCGCACGACGGCGTGGACCTTGGCCCGGTTCAGGAGGCCGCGCGCTTCGTCGGCGTAGGGCTCGACGTCGGACGGGGCGTCGTCGAGGTAAAGGACGCGCTCCGGCGGGATCGGGAAGTGGCCGTCGAGGATGGCGCGCTCGCTGCGCGGCCGACCGAGCAGGTCGGCCCAGCGCGCCTGGCGGTAGCGACGGGCCAGGCGATAGAGGTCGTGCGGGACGCCGGCCAACGCCGGCCGGGCGGCTCCCGCGAGCAGGTGCGAGGTGGACATGACGTACCCTCCCGGGGAATAGCACCCGGGATTGTACCAGAGGCCGCCGCCGCGCCGCGTGTGTTTTTCCTCCGGAGTCACCGCCTGACGAGCCGGTCGAGAGCGGCCCGCGCGGCGACCGTTAACGGCGCGGCCGCGACCCCGCTCGCCCACCGCTTCAGGAGCGAAACCGCCTCGGGCGTGCCGGTCCATTCGGCGATCTCGACCGCCCGCAGCCCGACCACCTGGTCGGTGGTCAACTCCGCGCCGGCGAGGCGGTCCAGCAGGCCGTCGAGCCGCAGTTTCACCTCGGCCGACTTCGTCCGGGCGAGGGCCTCGCGGAGGGCCGGCTCCGCCAGAGGTCCGAGCGTCGCCAGGTCGGCCGTCGCACGCTCCCGCTCCGCGAACGCGTCGTCGTCGAGGGCCGCGATCAGGGCGGCCAGCCAAGCGTCGGTCGGTCTCGTCACCGGCGCGACCTTCGCCGCGAGGAGCGGGAGCGCCTGACGCGGAGATTCCGCCAGCGAGCGGATCGCGCCGAACGCGGCTTCGGCGTCCCCTTCGGTGACGGTCGTCCACGCCTGGGCGAGGTCCGTCGCGTTCCCGAGGCGGCGCACCTGCCAGAGGTGCAGCCCGCCGTCCAGGGTCGCCGTCGCCAGGCGTCGCGAATCCGGCGACCAGGCGACCACGTCTCGGTTGCGGTCGATCCCGAAGTATATGTTCGCCGCGCGCGTCCGCGGCGTCACCGTCGCCCGGACGCGCCAGGTCGCCGTCTCGACCAGGACGACGCCGTGGTCCCCCACCGACACCGCCACCGACCGGCCGTCCGGGGCGAACCGCGCCGCGTTCACGCGGGCCTCGTCCTTGCCGAGGGCGACAGTCGCGACGCGCCGGCCGGTGGCCGCAACCCAGACTCCCAGCTCCGGGGCCGGCTTCTCGCGGTGCGTCGCGACCAGGAACCGACCGTCCGGTGACAGGGCGATGGCACTGACCCGGCCGGCGGTCTCGGCCGTCACCGGGTCTTCCGGGCCGTCCACGGCCAGGACGCCGACGCGCGGTGGCGGTTGCTTGCCGGTCGCGTCCGGCCGGGCGTGGGTCGTGTCGCCGCCGATCGCGACCCGCCGGCCGTCGGCCGACAGGGCCAGGCCGCACACGCCGTCCTGCCGCTCCCATTCCGGCGGCAGCGGCAGGCGGGCCGTCTCCTTGCCCGTCGCCGGGTCACGCAGGATCAGTAGTTGGCCGCGGTGCTCGACGTGGCGCGAGCCGTCCGGCGTGAACCAGTGCTCGACCCGCTCGTTCGGCGGCCGGTTCATGTTGTGCGGCGACTCACGGACGACCCCGCCCCGGAAGTCCCACGCGACGAGCTTGTCGCCCAGGCCGATGAAGTGGAGCTGGTCGCCGGCCGGGTTGAACGTCACCGCCCCGTACCGGTCGATCGGCAGCGGGAGGCGCTCGCGGCCCAGCTCCTTCGCTGTCGCCGCGTCCCAGGTGTAGACGAAGCCGCCTGCCAGGCCGACGAGCTTCCCGTCGGCGATGAAGCGGAAGCGCTCGACCGTGCCGACGACGGCCGGCGCGGCGGCGGTAGGCCGGCCGGTCGCCACGTCCCACGGTACGACCCGGTTCGGGCCGGGTCGGGTGAACAGCGTCGCGCCGTCCGGGCTGAACACCGCCTCCCAGTAGCCGTCCGCCGGCACCCGGCCGAGTTCCTTGCCGGTGGCGAAGTCGCGCACTTCCCAGTCGCCGGCGGCGTGCCGCGACCCGAGCGGGCTGGGGACCACCGCGAACCGCGTCCCATCGGAGGCGAAATGGATCCGGCCGGGCAGCGGCCTTTTCTCCAGGAGCGTCCGCCGGTCCATGGTCGCGATGTCGCAGACGTCCAGCGACCAGGCCGCCTCGTGCCGCACCCAGAGCAGGAGGTGCTTGCCGTCGGGGGTGAAGCCGGCCGGGCACTGCTCGTCACCCGCTCCGGGGACGGCCCCGAGCGACTTGCCGCCGGGCAGTTCGTGGAGGCGCACCCGCCTCTCGTCCTGCGTGTAGAACCGTCGGCCGTCGGGGGTGAAGCCGTAGCCGCCCCCGGTCTCGGACGCCGACCGGCCCGGCTGTCCCAGATCGATGTGCGTCTCCTTGCCGGTCGCCGTGTCGAGGAGGCGGTAGCCCGAGCCGGTCGAGCGGACCATCCACGCCGCGTCGGCGCTGAAGGCGTGCCAGTGCAGGCGCGAGCCGATCGCCTCGCCGGCGTCGAACGGCTTCGCCCACGCGTCCCCGGTCCGCACCGTCTTGCCGGTGTCCGGATCGACGACCCGCAGCCGGTGCTCCCATGCCGGGCCGCGTTCGACGACGCGCACCCCGTCGGGGCCGAACCCGATCGCTGCGATCGATCTCCCCGCGCCGCCGAGGGCGTGCTTCCCCTTGAGCCGGCCTGTCCCAGTGTCCCAGACGTACAGGTGAGCGTCGTCGTCGTTGAGCGGCGCAGGCTCGGCCGTGTAGAGCCGCTTACCGTCGGCGGAGGTGCCGAGCATCGTCACGTCGTCCGGGTGGCGAAACTCGGGCGAGCCGATCCGGGCCGCCAGCCCCGGCGGGTCGGCCCGTTCCGCCGGCGGCGCGACCGGGGGCGGCCCGTCGGGCGGGACGACCGCCGTGGCGAACGCCCAGACAGCAACGGCGGCGAGCCCGAGACTGACGAGGCCGGCGGTGGTCAGGACGCGGGTTCCTTCGAGCATGGTTCGCTCCAGTTCGGTCGCCAGGCGGTCGATTCCCGGCGAGATCGCAATCGTCGTTCCCAGCGCGACGGCCCCGGCCGTCACGGCGGCGGGGACCTCCGGAACGGCGAGCGGCAGCGCCGCCGGCGCGAATCCGCGTCGGGCGAGTCGGTCGCGCAGCCGGCGGCGCGCAGCGTGCAGCCGGGAGTCGATCGTGCCGACGGGGCAGCCGAGCTCGCGGGCCACCTCGGCGTTCGTCCGCCCCTCCAGACACGACAGGACGAAGACGACCCGGTAGTGGTCCGGCAGGCGCTCGACCTCCTCGGCGACGGCGAGGGCGAGTTCCGCCCCGGCCGGGTCCGGGTCGTGCGTCGCCGGCCCGTCGTCGGGCAGGTCGCCCGGCCGACGGCGCTGCTTCACCTTCAGGGCGGCGTGGAGCGCGACGCGGTGCAGCCAGGCGGCGACGGCCCGGCGCGGCCCGGCGGAATCGGCGCGCCGAGACAGGGCAAGGAACGCGGCCTGGAAGGCGTCCTCGGCGTCCTGGTGGTGGCGGCAGACGCCCCGGCAGACGCCCCAGACCATGGGGCCGTGCCGCCAGACGAGCACCTCGAACGCCGCCTCGTCGCGCGACTCGACGTAGCGGCGGACGAGTTCCGCGTCGGCGAGTCCGCCGGCCGGGTGCCCGGCCAGGGCGAGGGCCCGCAGGTGGGCGGTCAGGTGTTCGGGGTTCGGGGTCTTCATGCGTCTACCCAGGATAATCCGGCCGGCGGCGATTTCCTTCGCGCCTTTTTCGCCGCGCGACAAAGCTGCTACCATGGAGCGATGGTCCCCCTCGAAGATCGGCTGAAGGCCCAGGCCCGCGCCGTCGGGTTCGACCTCGTCGGCGTCGTCCGGGCCGAGGCGGCAGACGACTTCGGCCGCTTCCGCGACTGGCTCGACGCCGGCCACGCCGGGACGATGGATTTCCTGCACGAGGACGCCGCCGCGCGCGAGCATCCACGGTCGATCCTGTCCGGCGTGCGCAGCGTCGTCATGCTCGGCCGCAACTACTACCCCGGTCCGGACGAGCCGGAGGGGGGGCCGCACCAGGGCCGCGTCGCCCGGTACGCCCGGGGCCGCGACTATCACCGCGTCCTGTGGGACGCCGTCAACGCCCTGGCCGACTGGCTCCGCGCCGAGGTGCCCGGCTGCCGGACGCGCGGCGTCTCCGACACGGCCCCGCTCCTGGAGCGCGACTTCGCCCGCCGGGCCGGCCTCGGCTGGTTCGGCAAGAACGCGATGCTGCTCAACCGCGACCTCGGCAGTTACTTCTTCCTGGCCGGCCTGCTGACCGACCTCGACCTCGCCGCGGACGAGCCGTTCGCCGCCGACCACTGCGGCACCTGCACCGCCTGCCTGGACGCCTGCCCGACGGACGCCTTCGTCGCGCCGCGCGTCCTCGACGCGCGGCGCTGCATCAGCTACCTGACGATCGAGCGCCGCTCGCCGGTGCCGGAGGAGCTTCGGCCCGGCCTCGGCGACTGGGCCTTCGGCTGCGACGTGTGCCAGGAGGTCTGCCCCTGGAACCGCAAGGCCCCGACGGCGGCCGACTCCGCGTTCCGCGAACGGGCCGACCTCCAGCCGCTCGACCTGCTCGAAGTCCTCCAACTCGACGAGGCGGCGTTCCGCGCACGGTTCCGCGGCACGGCCCTGATGCGGGCGAAGCGGGTCGGCGTGCTGCGGAGTGCGGCCTATGCCCTGGGCAACAAGGCCGGGACGGAGGCGCTGCCTATACTGGAGAAGGCGCTGCTCGACCCGGAGGAGCAGATCCGCGACGCGGCCGCGTGGGCGATCGCCCGCATCCGGGCGCGTCACCCCGAGACCGGAGACGTGCCATGACCCTGTCGCCATTCGTGCCGCACCGGCACGGGTTCCACTTTCCGAACTGCTTCGTCAACACGCTCGTCCTCGGGCCGCTCAAGTTCGTCTCCAGCGGCCGGTGCGGCGGCATGTCGTACGTCTCGCTCGACTACTACTTCGGCGAGGAGGTCATCCCGGACTGGACCGACCTTCCCGAGCGCGGCACGATCGTCGGCGAGTACATCATCCGGCGGCAGGTCCACAGCCTGCTCAACCAGTTGCCGGGCTTCGCGAACGGCATGGCGAACCCGTTCGGCTGGCGGTCGCGGGCACTCTTCCAGCGCTGCCTGCCGGGCGGGTGGATGTTCGACCGACTGCGTCGCGTCATCGACCGGGGCAAGCCGGTGCCGATCGGCCTAGTCGCCCCGAAGGTCGGCCTGGCGGACACCCACCACCAGGCGGTCGCGGTCGGCTACGATGTGCAGGGCCTCGACCCGGAGAGCTTCCGCCTCTACTTCTACGACCCGAACCACCCGAACGACACGGTGACGATGATCCCCGACCTGGCGGCGGGCGAGTTCCGGACGGAGCTGCCGGACGGCTCGCCGAGCCGGCCGTGGCGGACGTTCTTCGTCGATTCGCGCTACCGCCCGGTCAAGGTGCCGCGCGAGGCGGTGACCCTGTCGCCGTGGCTGACGGCGTTCCTGCGCTGAGCCCCTTCTCCCGGGCCCTGCCCCCGCACGCGCATCTTCGCCATCCTCGACCCCTCCGCAGCGACTGGGCTGGACAGGGACACCGGGCTCGGATTACTGTCACACCCCCTGGCCCCGCCGTTCGCGACTCGCGCCCCTGCCGTGCATCCCCGGGCGGGGCTGCTTCCTGACAGGCGCGGCCGCCCCGGCTTCACGAGGGTCTCGCCATGCGCACGAGGGCCGAGCTGTTTGCGGCGACAAAGGAGTTCGTCGGCGAGGACCGGCGGCGCAGCTGGTGGTGCCTTTGCTCCACGCTCGCCGTCCTGGCCGGGCTCATGTTCGGGGCCTGGGCCGGGGGGCACCTCCTCGTGCGGCTGCCGTGCGGCATTCTTGCCGGGCTGACCCTCGTCCGCCTGTTCGTCATCTACCACGACTACCAGCATGGGACGATCCTTTGGGGCTCGTGGCTGGCCGGCGCGGTCATGACGGCGGTCGGGCACCTGATCCTGAGCCCGCCCCGGGTCTGGGGCCGTTCCCATTCCCACCACCACAAGCACAACTCGAGGTTGTTCGGCACCCACGTCGGATCCTACCCCCTGATGACGACGACTGCGTACGCGCAGGCGGGCTGGTGGGCCCGGCTCGGCTACGCGGCGGCCCGGCACCCGCTCACGATCCTGCTGGGCTACTTCACGGTTTTCCTGTACGGCATGTGCCTCGGGCCGCTCCTGTCCGACCCGCGGCGGTACTGGGACTCGGCCTTGACCCTGGCCTTCCACGCCTGCGCGGTCGCGGGGCTGGTGGCCTTCGCCCCGCCGGGGGTGTTCCTGCTGGCGTACCTGGTGCCCGGCATGGTCGCGGCCGCCGTCGGGTCCTACCTCTTCTACGCCCAGCACAACTTCCCGGGCGTGAAGATCTTCGCCAACGAGGACTGGGATTACGTGGACGCGGCCCTCGGCTCCGCGAGCTACATCGAGATGGGCCCGGTGATGCGGTGGTTCACCGGCAACATCGGGTATCATCACGTCCACCACCTCAACTCCCGCATCCCGTTCTATCGCCTCCCGGAGGCGATGGCGGCCATCGAGGAACTGCAGTCGCCGGGGACGACCTCGTTGCGGCCGCTGGACATCTACCGCTGCTTCCAGCTAAAGCTGTGGGACCCGGAACAGGGCCGCATGGTCGGTTTCGGGCCCACCTGAGGCCGCGACCGCGACATTCTTCGTCGATGCGCGCTACCGGCCGGTCAGGGTGCCGTGCGAGGCGGTGACCCTGTCGCCGTGGCTGGCGGCGATCCCGCGCTGAGCCCCCGCTCCTGGGCGAAGCGGGCGAACTCCCACGGGTCGGCGAACGGCCTTCCGTAGCGCCGCGCGAGTTGGCCGAGGACGACGCGGCGGGCCTCGCCGACGCAGAGCGGCCGACCGAGCAATTCGACGAGCGCCGGCACCGGCAGCGGCGATGGCCCGTCCAGGGCGAGTACCCCAACGGGCGACGCGAGGCCGACCGCCGCCGCAACGGCGCGGGTGCGGCGGTCGAAGTCGTCGCGCGCGACGACGCCGGCCAGGGCCTGGGCGAGGGGCTTCACCGGGCCGACGTCCGCCCGCCGGCCGATCGCCCGCACGAGGGCGGCCGCCGTCGCGGTGGCGTCCTCCGGCCCCAACTCCGCCGCGACGGCCGGCAGCTCCCGGGCGAGTGTTGGCAACGCCGTGTCGGCCGTCCGCTCCAGGGCGTCGGCAAGAGCGGACGCCGCCGCGGCGCGCCACGCCTCGCCCAGGCGCGAGGCGAGGGCGGATAGGCCGCGCGTCAGGGCACCGAGCGCGACGGGCTCGGTCGCCCCCTCCAGAGCCCGTAGGAGGACCGCCGCGCCCTCCGCGGCTCGGACGGCCGCCTCCTCGCGCGGCAGCTGCCGACCGACGGCCGCCAGGCCGCGCGCTAGCATCTCCCGCGCCACGGGCGACGGCGTCGTTCCCATCACCCGCACCAGCAACTTCGCCGCCTCGCCGGGCGGCATCTCGGCGCAGACGGCGGTCAACCCGCGCGCCAGCGGGACGAGGGCGTTCGAGTCAGTCGTCTTGCCCATCGCCGAGACGAGGACGCCGCTCGCCTCGGTCGCGAGCCGGGCCGCGTCCGGCGGCGCGACCGGGAGGGTGACCAGGGCCCGGGCCAGCGTCTCCAGCGCGCCGGACGTGGTCGTCTTGGACATCGCCTGGAGGAGGGTCGGCGCGGCGACGTCGGGCTCCATCGGAACGGCGACGGCGGCCAGGGCCCGGGCGAGCACGCCGGCCGTGCGGGCGTCCTTCGCCGTGTCCAGGGCCGGGAGCAGGAGGCCTGCCGTCGCAGCGCACCTCGCCGCGCCGTCGCGCGGCTCCAGGCGGGCGGCCAAGGCGGCCAGCGCCTGGGCCTGGGCCGCAAGGCAGGACGGGGTCGCCGGCTTGTTCATCGCTGGAAGGAGGGTCGCCGCGACCTCGGCGGCGTCGCGCCGGGCGAGGCGAGGGGCGACGGCGATCACCCGGGCGGTCACCGTCTCGAGTACGCTCAGGTCCACGGTGCCGAGCAGGGCCCGCACCAGGACCGCGACGGCCTCCTTCGCCTCCATCCGGCCGGCGACCTGTCCCAGGGCCTCCGACTGGGCCGAGTAGGCGCGCGGGTCGAACGTCCGCGTCAGCAACCGGACCAGGGTCTCGGCGGCTTCGGCCCCGGCCTCGGCGGCGTCGCGCGGCTCCAGCGGCGACGTGGCGGCGGCCAGGGCGTCCGCCGTCGCCACGAGGGCGTCGCGGTCGGGCGTCCGCCCGAAGGCGCGTATCAGGGCCAACGCGACTGGGCCGGCCTCCTTCGGCTCGAGTCGGGCGGCCGTCGCGCCGAGGCCCTGGGCGAGGACCGCCAGCGCCGCCGGGTCGGTCGCCTTGTCGAAGGGCGGCAGGAGGCACTCGACGGCCTCCTTCACTGCCAGTCGCCCGGCGAGTGCCACGAGGGACTGGGCGAGGGCGGCCCGGGCGGTCGCATCCATCGTTTTGCTCAGGGCCTGGCCGAGGGCGGCGGTCGCGGCACGCGGCTCGGCCCACGCGGCGAGCGCGCCCAACCCTCGCGCCAGGGCGGCCAGCGCCGCCGGGTCGGTCGTCCGGCCCAGGGCGGGCACGAGAACAGCAGCCGCCGCGCTCGCGCGCGCCGCGCCGTCGGCGGGGTCGAGCCGCGCCGCGAGGGCGGCCAGGCCCTGGGCGAGGGCCGCCTGCACGGCCGGGCTCGTCGTCCGGGTCATCGCCTGAGCGAGGGCCATGGCCGGATCGGCCGCGTCGCCCGGGCTGAGCCGTTCCGCCACGTTGTTGGCGAGGGCCCGCCCGAGCGTCTCGACGGCCGCGACGGCGGTCGTGGCACCCATCGTCTGGGCCAGGAGGTCGGCCGCCTGCCGCGGCTCCATCCGACCGGCGACCACGCCGAGCCCCCAGGCCAAGGGATTCACCGCGCGCGGGTCGGCATTCTGAGCCATGACCCGGACGAGGACGGCGGCCGCCTCGCCGTTGACCGTGCGGGCGTCCGCCGGGGCCATGCGCGCCGTGACGACGCCGAGGCCCCGCACCAGTTCGCGGATCGCCTGCTGGTCGGTCGTCCTGTCCAGTGCCGCGACCAGGGCGGCCGCGGCAGGCTTCGGCTGGAGGCGGTCCGCGATGCCGCTCAGGGACAGGGCGAGAGCCCCGACCGCGAGGGGTTCCTTCGTCTGTCCGATCGCCTGGGCGAGGGTGGCCGCCGCCTCGGTGCTGACGACGGCGGCGTCGGCCGGCTCCAGCCGGGCGGTAAGTTCGCCGAGCACGCGTGCCCGGGCGAGGACGGTCCGGATGTCGGTCGCCCGGCCGACGGCCCGCGCGAGGACGGAGGCCGCCCGGCGAGCCGCGGTCGGCCCCGGCCCGGCCGCCGCCAGGATGAGGGCGAGGTCGGTCTCGTGATCGGTGCTCAGCCCGCCGGCGTCGAAGCGGTCGAGCAGGATGCGCTCGACCGCGTCGCGCCGGGCCGGGCTCAACCCGACGGCGGCCTGGATCGCCACTTCGGCCCGGTGGCTTAGCTGGCGGGTCGTCCGCGCGGAGCGGACCGCCTCCGCCACGAAGCGGAGCCGGACTTCCTCGTCCGGCGTCGCGGCCAGGTCTTCCAGGGCGTCGATCTCGGGGTCGCTCACCGGCGGGACCGGCTGGTTCAACTGGACCTGCAACGCCAGCGGCCGGAGCAGGCTCCGGGCGACGGTCGTCCGGAGTTCGTCCGTCGTCTTCTCCAGGTCGCCGGCCCGCCGGCGGGCCTCGATCGCGAACAGCGCCGAGACGACGACGCCGGCCGTCAGGGCGAGGACGACCGCTGCCGTGAGGCCGGCGACGGCCGGGTTGCGCCGGCACCAGAGCAGGGCGCGCTCGGCCGCGCCGACCGGCCGGGCGGTGATCGGCTCGCCGCGGAGGAACCGGCCCAGGTCGTCGGCGAGGGCCTGGGCCGAGGCGTAGCGGCGGGCCGACTCTTTCTGGAGGCACTTGTGCGTGATCGTTTCCAGGTCGCGCGGCACCTCCGGCTGGAGCTGCCGCACCGGGACAGCCTCGGTGTGGACGACCTGCCACAGGGTGTCGATCCCGGTCGCCGCGCGGAACGGCGGCCGGCCGGTCAGGCAGGCGTAGAGGATCGCGCCGAGGGCGTGGATATCGACGGCGGGGCCGACATCCTTCCGGCCCAGGGCCTGCTCCGGCGGCATGTAGCTCGGCGTGCCGACGACCGCCCCGGTCTGGGTCGATCCCGGCTCGTCGAACTTCTTCGCCAGGCCGAAGTCGGTCACCTTCGGCTGACCCTGGTCGGTCAGGAGGACGTTCGACGGCTTGAGGTCGCGGTGGAGGACGTTCGCGGCGTGGGCCGCCTGGACCGCCTCGGCCAGGGCGCGGACCAGATCCGCCGCCTCGCGCGGCGTGAGCGGGCGGGCGGCGAGGCGCTGGGCGAGCGAGCCGCCGGGGCAGTACTCCAGGGCGAGGAACGGCTGGCCCTGGTGCGTGCCGACCTCGTGGATCTGGACGATGCCGGCGTGGTTGAGCTGGCCGATCGCCTCCGCCTCGGCCTGGAAGCGCGCCCGCTCCCGCGCGTCGGCCGTCGTCCCGGCGCGGATCACCTTCAGGGCGACGAGCCGCTTCAGGGCCGTCTGCCGGGCGAGGTAGACGACCCCCATGCCGCCGCGTCCCAGTTCGCGAACGATCTCATACCCCGGCGGCGCGTCGATCGCCTCGCCCGTCGCGTCGGCCGGGCCGGGCACGGTACGCGTCGAGTCGGGCGAGGTGACCTCTTCGCTCGGGCTGGACATCGCGGCGGCTCACTTTCGCTTCCGCAGCAGGTACGCGATCACGTCCGCGACGTCCTGCGGCGGGAGCTGTTGCTCCAGGCCCTCCGGCATGAGCGACTTCGTCGTCGCCTGGATCGCCTCGACGTTCGTCCGCAGCAGCACGTCCTCGACGCCCTCGGCGCGGCGGAGCGTCACGCTCGTCGCCGTCTCGGCGGCGATCAGGCCGGTCAGCGTCTGGCCCTGCCGCGTCGTCGCCAGGTAGGCGAGGTAGCGCGGATCGACCTCGCGGCTCGGGTCGAGCAGGTCGAGCAGGAGCTGGCCCGGCGTCTTGTTTGGCAGGGCGGCGAGCAGGTCCGGGCCGACCTGCTTGCCCTGGCCGTCGAGCGAATGGCACGCCGCGCAGTGCTGCTTGAACAGGGCCGCCCCGCGCGTGTCGTCCGGCTTCAGCTCCAGGGCGACCTTGTAGCGGTCGAGTACCTTCTGACGGTCGGGTGGCACAAGGCCGGCGAGGAGCTTGACCGCCCGGTTGCGGAGGGTGACATCGGGGTGTCGCCGCAGCTGTTCCAGGCGGGCCGGCTCCAACTGGAGCGGGACGACCGCCTTGCGCTCCAGGGCGTCGAGCAGGCCGGCGACGCGCTCCGGCCGGGCGAGGAGCACCTCGACCGCCTCGCGGCGGACCGCCGGGCTGTAGCCGTCCCAGGCGTCGAGGACGAGGCCGGCAACCTCCTTGTTGGCGTGCTGGCCGAGGGCGCGCAGCGTCGCCTGTTGCAGGTCGGCTGGCTGGCGCGGCTCCAGCAGCTCCGCCGCGACGCCGGCCAGCGGGGCGAACGGCCCCCGGCCGAGCAGGCGGGCGGCATCGGCCCGGGCGGCCGGGTCGCGCTTCGCGTCACGGACCTGCTCGGCTGCGGCGTCGAAGAGCTTCTTCGCCTGACCGACGGCGGCGGCGAGCTTCGGCGGCGGCTTCTCCCAGAAGTCGGCCGGCCGGCTGCCGGTCCGCAGGCCCTGGCCGAGGCCCTCCAGGACGGCGACCTGCCACGGCCCCGGCGACGACTGACTCAGCGTCGTCAGCAGGGCTTCGAGTTCGCTCTCGTCGCCGCGCGTGCCGACGAGGGCCGCGGCCTGCTGGAGTAGGCCGAGCGCCCCGTCGTCGCGGCGGCCGCGGAACGTCTCGTTTGCCAGGAGGCGGGCCAGCAGCGCCCCGGCCGTCTTCGGCACGGCGCTCAGCACCGCCGTCCGCATCCACGGGTCGCCGGCGTCGCGCATCGCGATCAAGGCTAGGGCGGCGGTCTGCTCGACGGCGTCGGACGGCTCCAGTGACAGGGCGAGGGCGAAGCGCACCGACGCGACCGGGTCGCCGCCGCGCCGCAGGAGCAAGCCCGTCAGGGCTGCCGAGCGGTCGGGGAACCTCGCCGCCAGTTGCACCGCGTTCTCGCGGACGCCGGGGTCGATGTCGTCCAGGGCGGCGAGCAGGATCGGCTCCGTCAGGGCGTTCAGGCCCTCCAGCGTCCAGAGGGCGTGGATTCGCCCGGCCGGGCTCTTGCTCTCGCGGACCAGCTTCGTCGCGGCCGGGATCGCCTCGCGCGACTGCCGCTCGTACAGAAGCCGCTGCGCCGTCCGCCGCTTCCAGACGTTGGCGTCCTCGAGGAAGGCGACGAGATCAACCGACGCCGCCTTGTCGACCCGGGGCTGTGCGGACGCCTTGCTGTCAGCGCTGGCGACGCGCCAGATCCGGCCGCGGGCGCGCGTCTGGAGGTTGACCTTCGCTTTGATGTCCGGCGGCAGCGACAGTGGCGTCTCGATCACCTCGCGGTAGAAGTCAGCGACGTAGAGCGCCCCGTCCGGCCCGATCGCCGTCGCGGTCGGCCGGAACCAGTTGTCCGTCGAGGCGAGGAACTCCCGGTCCGCCAGGCCGCGCGTCGCCTTGAGGACCGTGCCGGCGTCGCTCAGCACGTCGTAATGGAGCAGGTTGTTCGCCGGGTCGCAGACGAGGACGTTGCCCTGATCCTCGGCCGGGAAGGCCGGCGTCTGGAGGACGACCGGGCTGCACGCCGACGTGATGAAGCCGCCCGGGACGAGTTCCGTCGTCGGGAAGCGGGCCGCGTCGGGGCCCTCCTTGCGGCGCGTCGTCCGCTCGACGCGCCACGCCTCGAACGGGCTGACGCGGAACACCTTGCACGCCGCGCCATGCTCGGGGATGTCGAGCGTCGTCGCCTTGACCGGCAGGGCTGGGTTGCGGGCCAGGGCGGCGTCCGGCAGGACGATCTGCCGCAGGTGCTGGCTGTTCGTGTTCGTCAGCCACCGGCCGCGGGCGTCCTGGACGATGCCGTACTGGCCGCCGCCGGACGTCGGCTGGAGGCTGCCGGGCACGTCCGGCTTGAGGCGGATGCCGCGGGCGCGCAGTTCCAGGCCGGGCCATGCGGGCTTCTCGGGACTGCGGATCGTGCCGCCGCTCGCGCCGTTGCAGACGTGGACCCAGTTGTCCAGCCCGAACGTCGGCGTGTTGAGCAACTGCTGGATGTTCGCCAGGCCGAAGCCGGTGTACAGGACGCGCTTCGCGTCCGCCTTGCCGTCGCCGTCCCTGTCCTCGAAGTAGACGAGGTCCGGGGCGACGGCGACGATCAGGCCGCCGCGCCAGGGCTGCATCCCCATCGGAAAGCGCAGCCCCTCGGCGAAGACGGTCGCCGTCTCGAAGACGCCGTCGCCGTCCTTGTCTTCGAGGAACTTGATCTTGCCGCTGTTGATGTCGCCGGTGCCGATGCCGTCGTTCGGATAGCCGTACATCTCGGCGACGAAGAGCCGGCCGCGCTCGTCGAAGGCGAGGGCGACCGGATCGACGACCTGCGGCTCGCTCGCGGCGAGGTCGATGCGGAAACCGGGCGGGAGGTTGAAGGTGGCGCGCTCCTTAGCCGGGGTCAACGGACCGGGGTTGTCGAGCTTCTGGTCCGTCACGCCGACGCCGGCGAACAAGGCTATCAGGGTGAAGAGGAGGGGGAGCCGG